>Ga0067045_1002393_pt1 | contig 167844 bp, 141 predicted proteins | sample TerdegcTABiofilm_FD_59184 | JGI IMG/M metagenome (GOLD analysis project Ga0067045, IMG submission 59184) | Combined Assembly of (Gp0054472, Gp0054536) Wastewater bioreactor microbial communities from Singapore -Terephthalate degrading... | reverse complement strand
GTTGTTAGACTAATTCATTTTACCACAATGAAAGTGCCTTTTCAAGTTTTTCTGCCGTAAATCTCGTTTCACTACGTTCCACTCGATTTACGGCAGTTATCTAACAGTTGCACTTATCGATTGAACCGGCCGGCTATATTTCTTACGTATTTTTATTTTTTTCTTGTTTCAATATATTATTTCAAGTAAGTTTTATTTGAATTAAATCTCTGAATATTTTCAAATATGACAGAACTTTTGTATAAATCTAAAGATTTATTGACCATTAAAGAAGCCAGTGAATGGGCTACTAAACATATTGGTAAGATTGTAACCACATCAAATATTTCTTATCTTATCCAATATGGTCGTATTAAGAAAATCGGAGATAATGGAAATACTTATGTATCAAAGGAAGAGTTAAAGAAATATTACCATTCCTACAATGGTTACCGTGAAATTGTTTATAAAGGTAAACTTGGAGATGATCTGAATTGGGCTCTTTCTTTTGATCAGTATAAAGAGGCTGAAACAACTAAACATGTTCATCGCTTACATCCTTATAAAGGTAAGTTTATTCCTCAGCTTGTTGAATATTTCTTAGATGAACATACTGATCATTTTAAAAAGAAAATCTATTTCAATAAAAACGATATTATACTCGACCCATTTTGCGGGAGCGGAACTACGCTGGTTCAATCTAATGAACTTGGTATGCATAGTGTTGGTATTGACATATCTCCTTTCAATGCAATGATCAGCAATTGTAAGGTTGCAAAATATAATATCTATGAACTTCAGGCGACTCTATATAAGATAACAAATAAACTTAAGCAGTTTTTAGCGAATTCTCATACCGTAGAATTTGAAGATAAACTGCTTCAGGAATTATATATTTTCAATAATAAATATTTCCCTGTCCCTGATTATAAATATAGATTGGCTAATGGCGAGATTAATGAAGATGAGTATGGTGAAAGTAAGGCAAAAAAGTTCTTACCCGTTTATGATGAATTAATCAAGAAATACCATATCCAATTATTTAAAGAAGAAAAGCAGTCATTTTTAGACACTTGGTATATTTTACCTGTCAGAGAAGAAATTGATTGCGTATATAATGAGATTAAGAAAATTAAAGATGAACAAACTAAAAACATCGTAAGCGTTATTTTAAGCAGAACCATTCGATCATGCAGGGCAACAACACATTCGGATTTAGCAACCCTCTTAGAACCGGTTACTTCACCTTATTATTGTACCAAACACGGAAAAATTTGCAAGCCTTTATTTTCAATTCTAAAATGGTGGGATACATACTCAAAAGACACCATTAAACGCCTTGTCGAATTCAATAAATTACGAACTAACACATATCAACACTGTTTAATTGGCGACAGCAGGAATATTGATATCATCGATACCATAAAAGAGATCAATCCTGATTTTGCTAAATTAATAAAAAAACAAAAAATCAAGGGTATTTTTTCAAGTCCGCCTTATGTTGGATTAATTGATTATCATGAACAGCATGCTTATGCCTATGATTTATTCAAATTTAAAAGAAATGATGAATTAGAGATTGGCCCATTATTTAAAGGGCAAGGTAAAGAAGCAAAGCTTAGCTATATTGAAGGAATTGCAGCGGTTTTAAATAACTGCAAGAAATTTATGGTTGACGATTTTGATGTTTTTCTCGTGGCTAACGATAAATACAATATGTATCCAATCATTGCAGAAAAGGCAAAAATGAAAATTGTCGATCAATTTAAAAGGCCTGTTTTAAATCGCACAGAAAAAGATAAGAATGCCTATTCTGAAATAATTTTTCATTTAAACAACAACTAAAATTTGGCATTAAATACAAAGCAAAAACAAATAATTATTGAAGACATAAAAACTTGTCTTCGTTCAAAATTTCAGCATTATAAACCCGAATCGAATAATATGCCTTTTCATTACCGATTACTTGGTAAAGACAGAATGGCTTTATATTCATTCATACAATCTTTAAATACTACTTTTGGCACTTCAATATTTGAGCCGGTAGCTATTGCAATGGCTAAAGATCGTTTTAAAATAGCGTCATCGCAATATGTGGTTGGCGATTCGATAAGTAATGGCTGTCAGCAATCGATACAAGAAATTATGAACAAATTATCTTTGGATGAAAGTCCCAACAAGAAAAAAGAAATTGAATTAATTCGAAAATCAGTTAATAAAGGCAGGACTAATAAACTCAAAACTGTTAAAGTTGATATATATTTAGAAGATTATGATAATAACATCTATCTATTTGATCTTAAAACAGCTAAACCGAACATCAGTAACTTTAAAGATTTCAAACGAACCCTTCTTGAATGGGTTGGAATAGTTTTGACGCAAGACAACAAGGCAAAAGTACATTCATTGATTGCAATACCATACAATCCCTATGAACCACAGCCTTACGAACGATGGACAATGAAGGGCATGCTTGATTTAGAACAGGAATTAAAGGTTGCCAACGAATTTTGGGACTTCCTTGGAGGTAAAGGAGCTTATGAAGATTTGTTAGATTGCTTTGAAAAAGCGGGTTTAGAACTCAGATCAGAGATTGATGATTATTTTAAGAAGTTTAAAAATAAATAATTATAGTTTAAATGAATATATCCATAATAAATATATAATTGCTTATGCTTATTATATGTTTGCTCCAATCAGAGTAAATATCTATTACCAATGAGCAATAATCAATGAATAATGAGCAAACCCCTATTCACAATGAGCAATATCACTCGTATTTTGAGCAATAATATTTTACCGATGAGCAAGAGCATTTTAACAGTGAGCAAATATATATTAATACTGAGTAACTGTATATGTTCAATGAGCAAACATATTATGACCTTGAGCGGTCATATGAATTCGATGAGCAACGATACCTTACACTTTAAAAAGTTGTAGATCCCTGCGTAGGGCGTTCCATAATTCTTACGTTTCAGGTATTCCTGAGAAAATAATAAATTTAAAAGAAGAACGGACATGAAACCCTATTTTATTTTTTTTGTATTCACGCTGATTCTAATCGGATGTTCCAAGAAAAAACCTTCATTAGATGAAATCATAAAGGAATCACAACCGGGACAGCCGAAGGTGAGCGTGAACCTGCCGTTACTGCCCGGCAGGAATATCGAGTTGTTAAAAACGAAACCCTACGGTGACCGGATTCTGGCCTATTCGATTGAACTGGGAAAACGGAGCGCGGATTTTGATAAACGGCTGGATGGAATTCTCACGCTGGCGGCGGCGCGATCGGACTGGAAAGACGTCATCCATCTGGTTACGGCCACGGAAAATTTCCAGATGGCGGCTCAGTTTAATAAAATGCATCTGGACAGTTTGCTTGGAATCATCCACAATCCACCCGATGTCTTTAAAGCATCGTATGAGGAATTATTGCAAGCCCACCGGGGTTTGTTCAGGAATTACGATACACTGGATTCCTGCGGTCAGTACGAGAAACTTCCGGATATGGTGGAATCCATCATCCGGAATGAACTGCTGATCAATCAGGCGCTGAAAAATTTCGAGAAAGTCATCCGCGCGGAGCGTCAAAAAAAACTCCCGGGCTGAAAGAACCCGGGAGTTTATGATAAAAGTCGGTCTGAATGCTTAACCGCAGAAATAATACATAAATATAATTGTAGACTTCGCGGTGTAATCGGCTGTTATTTCTTTATCGAAACAACTTTTAATTTGACGCCGGCCTTGATCTTCTCGGAAACGGCCTTGCCGCCTTTTTCCACCGAGCAGGTTGAAAAGACGCCGTCTTCTTCGGTCTTAACAACGACCGCCGTACCGACATCGGTGGTCTTTTTAATCATTTTGCCGTTGACTTCCACTTCTTTTTCTTCGTAAATGCGGAATTTATCGTCTTTTTTGACGCCGATATCTTTACCGCAGGTGATGGAGATCTTTTCGGCGGCGCCTTTCTTTTCCTTGAGAATTTCATAGACATCGCCGATAACGGGGAACGCGTCCCGGAGCCATTTCTTCATATCGGAGGTGATTTCGCTCAGGCCTTTATAAGCGGCTTTAGCCGGAGTAGATTCGTACACTTCCAACAGAGCGACGCCGAGTACTTTGCTGCCTTCCACTTCGGTGCTGCCTTTCAGCCGCTTGGAGGAAGTGACCTGTCCGGTGGTAACGTCGATGAGGGTAATCTGCACTTCGACGGTGCCGGAATAGCCGAGCAATTTGCTGGTGTTTTTACGATCGTACACGGGATTGGTGCTGACGCTGAGCACATTGCCGTTAACGATGTATTGCGCGCCGAGGAGGGCGCCGATGTTGACCACGCTGTTCGGGTCCACATTATCGCTCAGCTGGAAATCCTGCTCTTTCATGACTTTTTCCATCGCGGTACGGTCAATGACGATGAACCGCTTGGTGGATACGAAAGCGTCCACGGCGCGCTGGGTGGCGGCTTCGGCGAACGCGATAATCGCTTCCACGCTGGAGAAGGGCGAATCGGGTTTTTCTTCGTACGTCACATTGCTCTTACCCCAGGAAATGGTGCCCTTGAAGCCGTATTGTTCGGCGATTTTCGTGGCTTCAAATGGCAGGATGGCGATCTTGGACTTGTCCGTGTCAAATCCCGTCTTGCCCTGCGCGGAGGCCATGCCGGCGCCAAAGGCCAGAAGTACAGCGGCGGTCAGTATTGTTCGGATGGTTTTCATGCGGTTTTCTCCTTACTTGGTTGATAATATGGTTATGTCTCAATTCATGATTATGACTTTTCGGTTTTCAATCCGGACCCGGTTTTCCGCGAAAAGCCGGATAGCGGCGGGATAGAGTTCGTGTTCGGTTTGGAGCACTCTTTCGGCGAGGCTGTCGGCCGTGTCATGATCCAGCACGGGCACGGCTTTCTGCATGACGATCGGCCCGTGATCGTATTCTTCATCCACCAGATGCACGGTAACGCCGGTTATTTTTGCGCCGTAATCCAGAACGGCCTGATGCACGCGTTTTCCGTAAAGCCCTTTGCCGCCGAACGCCGGCAGCAGCGCCGGATGGATGTTCAGTACCCGGTTGGGATACGCTCGCAGAATGGGCTTGCCGATTTTTTTCATATAACCCGCCAGAAGGATCATATCGGCATGGTATTGTTTCAGAATTTCGAGGAGCGCATGGTGAAAATCGGTCAAAGACGCAAAGTCACCGCTGGCTATCCTGAAAGCGGGAATACCCTGCTCCTGTGCAAAGTCCAGAATGCCGGCTTTTTCCTGATCGCTGATGATAACGGTAATCTCCGCTGTTAATTGTCCGTCGTTGATGGCTTGGTGAATGGCCCGGCAGTTAGAACCATACCCGGAGCCGAAAACCGCTAAACGTAACCGTGTCATGCCGGGTTACTGGCGGTTTCGTTCATAACAAATATATATATCATTTCTTCAGGTTTTGTAACTGTTTTTTTTAAAATCTATTTCAATAGAAGCATTTATTCAAGATAAAAGTTTTTTCGTTGATGGGTTCCTATCAGGATACCGGCGTATCAGGCATATTGTCCGGCTGTAAATCCGGATGCCCAGGCCCAGTGCAGGTTATAACCGCCCAGCCGGCCGGTGACGTCCAGAACTTCGCCGGTAAAATACAAGCCCGGCACGGAGCGGCATTCCATCGTGCGGGATGACAGTTCGCGCGTATCGACACCGCCCAGCGTCACTTCTGCATAGCGGTACCCCGCGGCCGACTGCGGATAAACAGTCCAACACCTCAAGCGTTCATCCAGTTCTGCGGCGCGCCTGACTGAGATGTCGGATACCGGCGTGTTCAGTATCCCAGGTTCCAGCAGGGTTTTTAAAAAGCGTTTCGGGAGATGCGCGCTTAACAGGCTCATAAGGGTTATGCGCTTGCGGCCGCAGTCACGGATCAGTTGCCGAAGATTCTGACCGGGTAAAACGTTGATGATCAGCGGGTTGCCGTGATTCCAGAAATTAGATATTTGTAAAATGGCGGGGCCGCTGAGGCCGTGATGGGTGAACAACACATGGCCTTCAACCCGTTTTTTACCGCAGCTAACCTGCGCTTTAAATGAAATGCCGCTCAGGTTGCAGTAAGCCCATGATTGCTGCCGGTCCATCCAGAGCGGGGTCAGGGCGGGCCTGGTATCAATAATGTTCAGACGGAATTGCCGCGCCAGCCGGTAGCCCAGGTCGGAAGCGCCCAAGCGAGGCCACGAAAGGCCTCCGGTCGCGACAATCAGCGACGCCGCATGCAATGTATGTTGCCGGGTACGTACCTTAAAACACACGGATTGGCCGACGGATACAATCGGCTGATTCATCATGAACGTCACATGGTTCGCGCGGCATTCTTTTGCGAGCATATCGGTAACGGCGCCGGCATCTGTTTTGCAAAACAGCTGACCCTCTTCGCGCTCCTCATAAGGAATACGATATTGCCGAAGAAGGCTGATAAAGTCATCCGGAGTAAAGCGCTTCAGTGCCGATCGGCAGAAATCAGGGTTCTGGCTGATATAATTACTAGCATCCATAAACCGATTGCTGAAGTTGCATCGCCCGCCGCCGGAGACGCGAATCTTAGCGCCGGGCTTTGCGTTATGGTCGAGCAGCGCAACCTTTCGTCCGCGCCGTCCCGCCTCCAAGGCGCTCATCAACCCTGACGCGCCGGCCCCGATGATGATTACGTCCCAATCCATACTATCTTTATCCAGAAATAGTGCTTGCAAAAAAATAGAATATTTTTTAATTATAGCAACATTTTAAACGCAGAGCGATGAAATAATAGACTATAAAACGGAGGTGTTATTATGAAACGAATCCAAACCGCGGCGGTTATCCTGATTGCAATCCTTACGGCCACGTCGGCCTATGCCGGCGAAGGGTGCGGTTTTAACGTCAACTTCCCTGCCGGGTACAGCCAGGCGGGCATCGGAGGGGATGCCGGTTCCGGCGGCGTGTTCGGTCCGGCCGCCGTACTTAAAAAAGGGAAATTTATTCTCGGCGTTGAGCCCCATCTTTTTCTAAGCGACGTGGATAACCAGTTCGGGGTTCTGGGCCATGCCCGTTACGGTCTAATGCCGTCCTTTGAACTGAACGGATCGCTGGGCGTCGTGCTCGGAAAATTTTATTTCCGGGGCGGAATTGATTATCAGATCCTTCCGGACAAACCCGGATCGGTAGGGCTGTTGGTGAGAGCCGGCGGCTTTATGAATAACGACGGAATGGGTAACGGTTTAGACATCGGCATGATGGTGGGCAACCAGTTCAAGCTGGTGAACATCTACGGCGGTCTGGACATGACGTTTATCGTGGATCCTAACAGCGTTACCATTGCCAATTTAGTCGGCGGTATTCACATTCCGTTTCAGCGAAAGATGGCTTTTGTCGGCGAGATCGGCGTCAATATCAACAATAAAAACACGTCGTATCTGAGCGGCGGCGTGTTATTTTATATGAACTAAAAAATCATACCTTTTTTCTGATAGCTCATCCCGGCTGACGGGGTGAGCTATTTTTATGCAAAGGATTACAGTGTTCCATCTGCTTCGTCATTACCTGCGCCGGCGCCCGTTCAATTCCAGCACCGAGGTGCGCGTGACTTATCAATGCACGCAGCGTTGCCGGCAATGCGCTATCCCGTACAAGAATTCCCATACGATGACTTTGGACGAATTCCGGCATGTTATGCGGGAGTTGAAGGCGTACGGGGCGTATGTGGGTTTTATTTCCGGCGGGGAAGCCACGCTGGTTCCGGAATTGCCGGATATGCTCCGGGAAGCCGCCCGCACCTTCCGGTACGCGGCCACGCTGGTTACCGGGCTGATTAACCGCGAGGATATCATTGAAACCGCGGCGCGAACCTGCCTGGAAGAGGGCATGCATATCCAAACGTCCTTTGACGGTATCGGCGCCGTCGGGGACGAACTGCGCGGTGTAACGAATTTTTCTGAACGTGTTACCGACGCGATGCGCCACATTGCCGCCATGCGGGCGTCCCTGCAAGCCCATGCCCGCCGCCGGTCGCTGCTTTACGCTAATATTGTCATCAGCAACCGAAACATCGAACAGATACCCGATTTGATTCAACAGGTGCGCGCGCTGGGATGGAAGGCCACCATAGGCCTGTATCACCACCTTACGGCGTCCACGCAGTACCGGGATGATCTGGAAGTGAAACCGGATGCACGGATGGAGGCCCTCATCCGCCACCTGCGCGGAAATCCCGATATTATGAATCTGGAATCGTTTATCGAAGGCATTCTTCCCTATTTGCGGAATCCTGCTCTGAACTGGTGTCCGTTTGTGCGGTCAAGATTTTTGTCGACCCGCACAACCATCATGGAAAACGGCGACGTGCATCTCTGCCACGGCGAACCGATCGGCAATATTTTCAGGGAACATCTGACCTCCATTTTTTCCGGCAGCGCTTACCGGCAGCGGCTGGAAGCTTACCAGGCCTGCCGCGGATGCTGGACGACCTGTTACACCCAGCGATATTTACTCGTCCGTCCGAAGTCCCCGGGTGAACTGATACGTAATATCAGAAAATTAAAAAACGCCAGAAAGGTATATTTTTAATTACCGCATAAACCGATTGATAAAAAGACACATTCTTACTATACTTTAAAAATTTTGCCATAAGGACGACTATGCGCATTCTGTTGATTTGCCTGCTTTCTTTTATTTACAGTTATGTTCTTAACGCCCACGAAGCTCTGACCGGGTATAAAGTGCAGGTCTATACAACGATTTATGATGACGGCTCCGCTTATCGTCTGATCGAAATCAACATGGATCCGGATGCCCATGAGACCATCCAGCATAAACGCCAATTTTTTAGCCGTAACGGTTACCATCTGAGCGAACATTCCGAGGAGCAAGGTATGGTTCTATTGGCCTCACGTACGTTTGATGCCAATAGCGTCCGTAATGCGCGCGATGAGTTTTCAGAAATCGGTATTACAATGCGAGGCGATAGCGTGTATTTTTCAGAAACGTTTTTTACGCAGATAGTCAGCGAAGAAGTGAAAAGCAGTGACCTGAGCAACGATCTATCCGCCGCCAAGGTCATGATGGCGGATATCAAATTTTGTTTTCATACGGTATTTCCGGGAAGGATTACCGATGCCGGTTCGGGAAAGAATAGCGGCGATACGCTGAAATGGCAATATGATGTTGAGCAGGTGTTCCAGAAACCTTCACTGAAAATGGCCGGCGCCAGCGTCATCCAGCGGGGCGATGAGCTGTCTTGGCTGACGGGGCTTATCGGATTGCTTTTCATCGTGATTGCCGGACTGATTGTGCTGCGGCAACGATTCACATTGTTCGCACGGCACTAAATTAACGATTCATTAAATTTTATTAGGAATTTTGCCAATAAAGTTATTATATTTCAGCCGGTATACAGGTATAAGGATTAATAGCATTAAACAAAAGTAATATAAATATTTAACCCTATTTTATAGTGAGGATGTTATGAGCTTTAAAGAAGAAGTGCATGGCGATGTTTACGTGCTGGTGGTCAAGGGTAAACTTATGGGCGGCACAGAGACCAGTGAAATCCACGACCGCATCAAGCAATTAGCGCAGGTTGGCGTCAAGAAAGTGATTCTGGATCTGGGGCAGGTCAAGTGGATGAACAGTTCAGGATTAGGCGCGCTGATGTCCAGCATGACTACGATGAAAAGCAGCGGCGGCGACCTTAGGTTGTCTTCCGTGGCGGATAAAGTAGAGAGTCTGCTGATTATTACCCAGCTGATGAAAATTTTTAAAACCTACAGCACGATGGATGAGGCGATCAAAAGTTTTCATGAGGCCTAGGGCTCTTTTTCAGGCTTGAAACAAACCGGCTAAACGGTCAACGTTTTTTGAAACGATACGGCGCAGTCGAATTGCGAGAACGGTTTATAAGGTGACGACACGAAGCCGCTTTCTAATCAGTCCGGGAAATTTATGGCACTGCTATGGCGGGCTGATGTCCCTATTAGCCGTTTTATGTTTGGCGGCCGGTGTTGTAAACGCGCAGGAAAGCCCTGCGGCTGATACGCTCCGAAATGATTCGATCGCGCCGATGCTATTTAAGGGCACTCTCGGCGGGGCGCCGAAAAGCCGGGTGGATTATCGGACTTTCCGCGGGGATACGCTGTTAAAGTCTCCGTGGGGCGCGGTTCTGCGGTCTTTGATTATTCCGGGGTGGGGGCAGTGGTATAACGAAAGCAAATGGAAAGCGCCATTATTCATCACAACCGACGGTACGATGCTATACTTCTATCACAAACGGGACCATAAAGTTCAGTCAATCGAACGGCAGCGTAAGCGCATTGACCGTCAGCTCCGAACGGACCCGTTCCTGACGCCGGCACGCCGGTCAATTCTGATGAGCCGGTTCACTAATCTGACTAATGACCTGGACGGCGCACTGGATCGCCGTAATCTGTACGGTTGGCTGTTTGCCCTTTCCCATCTGATGGGCATGGTCGATGCCTATGTCGATGCCCATCTATTTGATTTCGACTCCAAGATGGACCTGGCCATTATACCGGCGCCGTCGGGATGGCTGCTATGCTGGAAACTGGATCTGAAGTAACATGCCGAGAAAATTTCACCAAAACTGGAATCTGGAATTACAGCCGCACGAAGCTGAGTGGATGCAGCTGACGGAGACCATCGTTACGGCCGGCGACTGGAACCGCGCCGTTCGTGAGATTTTTAAAATTATGGAGGATGTTCTGTGTCCTTCAGGCCGGGTCAGCCTGTTTGTCGCTACGGAACCATCCGACGATTACTTTGTAATCGGCTCCACCGACCAGCGGTTTACGCCGGAAGCCGGTATCCGGATCGGCGCCGAACAGATGGAACGCCTGATGCAATCGGCTAAGGCCGATGACTTCGGCATTTTTTCCGTTCCAAACCGGACTATCCATGAAATCACTAACGGCAATGACCGGGCCGGTAACTTCTTCCTGCCGGCGTATCATGTTACCGGGACTTTAAAGGCGCTGATGATTCCGTTTTATACCGCGGAGCGCTTAAGCGGCGTGCTTTTGCTGGAATGCAGTTCCGGTGACGCGTTTTCCAAAGCCTTCAAAACACGGATCATACTGGTCCGCAACCTGCTTAAGCTGACGGTGCCGAAATTCAATCCCATGCAACAGGATCCCGACCGCCTTCAGAAAATCCTTATCAGCGCCGATAAGATGGCTTCGCTGGGGCAACTGATTTCCGGCGTGGCGCATGAACTCAACAATCCGGTAAGTTTTATTGAAAGCAATGTCGGTTTTCTGGAGAAGTATTTGAAGGAAATTCTTCAGCTTATTGCGGTGTATGAAAAAGAATTGCCCGCCGATAGCCCCGCCTACCAGAGCGCCGAACGGTACAAGGAGGCGATCGAATACGAATTTGCCCTGAGAGATTTAGATAATATCGTTAAAAGTTTTCATGAAGGCGCGTATCGGATTAAAAGTATAGTTACCAGTCTGAGCGCTTTTTCGCGCGCCGACAGAAAGGTGATGGAAGAAATCAACGCCCATGAGGCGATGGACAATACCATCAATCTTCTAATGCACAAGGCGCGGCACAACGTGATTTTTGAAAAGGATTACCGTGCGAGGCCCTATCTCGTCGCCAATCGCAGCGAGATCAACCAGGTATTCATGAATATCCTTATCAATGCCGTGCAGGCAATCCAGCACAAAATAGGCGATCATGACAAAGGGACCGTGCGGATTGCCACCTGGAGCGATGAAAAATATTTTTACGTTTCGGTGAACGACAATGGAGAAGGTATCGCGCCGCAGCATCTGGAAAAAATTTTCGAGCCGTTCTTTACCACCAAGCAATTCGGCGAAGGCACCGGGCTGGGTTTGTCCATCAGCCGGGACATTATCGAACGGCATCAGGGTTCCATCCGGGCCGAATGCCGGCCGGAAGAAGGCACCACGTTTACGATATCCATACCCCATCACCTTGACGAATAAAAACCAAGAAACGACTAGGAGCCATACGTGTGACGGAAGTCATTTCAAACAATCCCAAAGACGAAACCAGGAAAACCATGCACGACATTTTGGTCGTGGATGATGAGGTTGATAATCTCGATTTGCTGCGACGGACATTTCGCAGGGAATACAATGTGGTGACCGCCAGCAGCGCCCAGAGCGCCCTTAAAGAACTCGAAAACCGGGAATTTGCGGTAATCATCAGCGACCAGCGTATGCCCGAGATGACCGGCGTGGAGTTATTCCAGCGGGCGCGGGAAAAATATCCGCTGACCATACGTATTCTTCTTACCGGCTACACCGACATCAACGCGCTGGTGGATGCGATTAATATGGGCCATGTTTACCGCTATGTAACCAAGCCGTGGAGTCGGGAAGAAATTGTCATGACCGTCAAGCGGGCCGTGGAGCATTATGAAACCTCCAAATTCAATCTGCAGTTGCTTGAAGAGCTAAAACTCAAGAACGCCGAGCTGGAAAAGAATTACAAAGATTTGAAACGCTTAGATGAACTCAAGACACGATTCATGGTCATTTCCAGCCACGAACTGCGTACGCCCGCTTCCATCATATCCGGCAACCTGGAACTGCTGCTGTCCGGCGCGATGGGCGAATTTCCTGCCGATACCAGGGAGGTTGTTGACAACGCCTACAAAGGCGTAACCCGGCTGATTGACCTCATCGAAGACGTACTGTCGGTGCTACGGATTGACCTGAACCAGGTAAAACTCGAACTGACGGCCGTGAACCTGCGCACACTGATTGACGAAGTATGCGGGGATTTCCGTATTTTTCTTTCTGAACGGAAGCAAACGGTCAACAACCAGGTGCCGGACATTGAAATCCAGGGCGATAAGAACCGCCTGATCAATGTGTTTTTCAATTTACTCAGTAATGCCATGAAATATTCGCGGGACGGCGGTACGATTGATTTTACGGCAACCGAAGAGAACGGCATGGTGCACGTCATCTGCCGGGACTACGGCGTCGGCATTCCCATGGAAGAGCTGGAGCGGATATTTGACAAATTTTACCAGCTGGGCGACGCGGATCAGCACCGGACCAGCAAATACAAGTTTATGGGCGGCGGCACCGGACTGGGCCTGACTATCGTGCGCGGCACGGTGGAAGAACATCACGGAAAAGTCTGGGCGGAAAGCTCCGGACCGGATCAGGGCGCCAGCATCCATATCCTTATACCCAAAACCCAACCGGCGGTTTCAGCGACCTGACCGTAATAGGAATCGGATGAACGATCATGCCTGAAACGGTTTTAACATACTCTCACAGCCTGATGATTCCGCTGACGCGGGCCTGCGGAGCGCATTGCGCCTATTGCACGTTCAAAACAAGCGACACGCACCTGCTGACCTTCGATGAAATTGAAAGCCTGCTGCGCACGCATGTCAACACAGGTATTTCGGAAGTCTTGTTGTCCTCCGGACAGGCGCTCGGCAGCGTGCCGGAAGTTGAGCGTCAGTGGACGGATCAGGGTTACGCCTCGTTTGCGCATTACGTACGCGACATCGAGCACCTGATCCTTGAAAACCAGTTGCTGCCGTCGCTCGACATCGGCCCGATGACTTACGCCGAACTGGAACTGATCGCGCCGTATACCGTTTCGGTGTCGCTCCTGTTGGAGAATGTGAACAACGCGTTTATGAAAACCCTGCAGAAAAATAAAAGCATTGATGCGAAGATTGAAACCCTCTCGGACGCGGGGCTGCTCCAGATACCGGTTTCTACGGGGATTCTTATCGGGCTGGGCGAGTCGGTGAGCGATTTGCGGGCCACGTTAGACGTGATCGCCGAACTGCACGGCAAGTACCGTCACGTACAAACGGTGGTGTTCCAGTATGCCCATATTACCAACACGGCTTTCGCGCCGTCCTTCCGGTATGAGGATCTGCGCGACCTGCTGGCCTATGCCGCCTCGATACTTCCGGAGGTTCCGGTCAGTGTTCCGGTCAACGCCCCGCCTTTCTGGACCGAAGCCGTGCCGCTCGGAATCCGCGATATTGGAAGGGTCTTTGAAGGCCTGAACGGCATCGAATGGGATAAACCCGCGCCGAAACTGACCGAAATCGAAAAAACACTCTCTAAAAAGAATATCGTCCTGAAACCGCGCTTTCCGGTGACGGCCGGAAACTTCAAAAAGTTTCAATTTACCGGCCCGCTTCTTGAAACGCTGGACGAATGGATGAACAAGAATGAATACGCCTATTACCGGAGGGTCCGATAATGAGACGCATCCGACCGCTGGAACGCGATGAAGTTCCGGAAACCATTCAGGCGATTTATGACGACTATATGAAACTCCGCGGAAACGTGCCTAATATGTTCCGAACGCTTGCGCATAGTCCCGAACTGATGCGCCAGACCCATGAATATTTCAAAGCCGTCATGAAACCCGGCGCGGTATCCCTGAAGATCAAGGAAATGGCGGCTGTCCGCGTTTCCCAGCTGCATCTGTGCGATTACTGACTGGCTTCTCATACCGTTTTGGCAAAACGGTGCGGCGTAACGGATGAACAAATTGAAGGCATGAAAGCCCTGGAGAACAACCGGCATCTATTTACGGATGATGAATACCGCGCAATTAAATACGCCGAACAGGTCAGCGTGGAAGCGCACGGCGTTACCGACAAAGATTTTGAAGACCTGCGGGTACGCTTCGGCGAAAAGGGAATAATCGAATTAACTTGTGTGATCGGATTATTTTGTTATTTTAACCGTTTTAATAATGCGCTAAAAACAGATATTACGCGATAAAAAAAAGGTAAACTGAATTTGCAGCCACTTAATAACACCATCTATCCCAACGTCAAAGAAATTCTCCATCCGCTGGTTCAGCAAAAGCTGACCTATCTGAGGGATAAGAATACTTCGCACCGCGAGTTCCGCAAACTGCTCAGCGAAGTTACCGCGCTGATGCTGTTTGAAATCACCGAGGACTTAGAAACCATTGATGTACAAGTGGAAACCCCGCTGGAAACGACGACTTCAAAAGTACTGGCCAGTCAGGTGGTGCTGGTGCCGATTCTTCGGGCCGGTCTGGGCATGCTGGACGGCGCGCTTGACCTGATACCCAACGCCCGGGTGGGACACGTCGGTTTGTACCGTAATGAAACGACGCTCGAGCCGGTGGAATACTACGCAAAATTTCCTCCGATTCTGGATAAATCTCAGGTCATCATTCTCGATCCGATGCTTGCGACCGGAGGCAGTTCCACGGCCGCTGTGGATTTACTTAAGCGCCACGGCGCCCGCGCGATTAAATGGCTGTCGCTGGTGGCCGCACCGGAAGGCATCCGGCGCATGATAGCCGAACATCCCGACGTGCCGATATATACCGCCAGTATCGACCGCCAGCTGAATGAGCGGGGATATATCGTACCCGGCCTCGGCGACGCCGGCGACCGATTATACGGAACCAAGTAATGAGCGCCATGAACAACCGTCCGTTAAAATATATTCCCTTCGACCAGACCCGTGAACCGGATTTCCAGATTATCGTTCCGAGTCTGCTGGAGAGTCTCGCTGAGATCGAAACGCTGACCGAAAAGGTTGCCGATGAATACCATCTGTCGGAAGATGAACGCGATAATATAGCCATTGCCATTACCGAGGTCGCCAATAATGCCATCATTCATGGCAACAAGCTGAATTACCAGAAAAAGGTAACCATCAGTTTTTATTTTGACATGCCCAAGCTTACTATTTATATAAAAGACGAAGGAAGCGGCTTCAATCCCGACCAGCTCGGCAATCCGCTCGATCCCGAAAACCTGCTCAAAGAAACCGGCCGGGGCATATTTATTCTCCGCTCGCTCATGGACGATGTGCAGTTTCATATCTGTCCGGTGGGTACGGAAGTTAAAATCATCAAGATGATTGGTCCTCATGATCACGACTGAAAGGGAACGTATGCGCATTTTCATTTTATTTGTTCTGGTATATATGGTACTGCCATTCACGCTTTGGGCGCAGGACGAAACGGCTCAAGAAGAGGATGCTACCGCCTATGACGAAGAAGAACCTTACCAGAGCGGCGATGAAAAAATCCGAAACTATATCGGCTTCAACATACAAATATCCACGGATGGTTTTGTGCTCGGCGGATATTTTGACAAAAAAATTGCTCCGTACACCCATCTGGGATTATCGTTAGATATGTTTATAGTCAAAGGCAGAAATGAGATTGTGGACTGGACGGGCCGGACGCTGAACAGTGAGAACATTATGATTCTGCCGCTGACGCTCAATGTGAAACGGCGGCTCTTTCCTGAAGGTATTACGAACTCATTCCGTCCTTTTGTGGCGGCGGGAGCCGGCGGCATTTACGGATATTATTTCAGCGGCGATGTTCGGAAAGCTCCGGACCATAAACGTTCGCAGTATACGCCGACGGCCTTTGTAGGACTGGGCGCCGATTTCGGTAAACCGGGAAGCGCCAGCACTTACGGCATGGACATCCGATATCAAATCATTCGCTTTTCGCATAGTCTCGGCGAACGTTCCCGGTTCGACAATTTCCAGGTCGGTTTTCATATGGGATTTTCCAAGTAACAACAGACTGCGTGGTTGCAATTGTCAGATGGATCAACCGGATAATGGCGCGTTGAATCATTCATCAAAAAAAGTTGTCATGGCTATGAGCGGGGGTGTGGACAGTTCCGTAGCCGCCTTGCTGCTCAGGGAACAGGGTTATCAGGTAACCGGTATGACCATGCGTCTGTGGCCGGAGCAGGATGCGTCCTATCCCGACACGCCTCATATTACCGTGGCCGCGCAAACCTGCGAATTATTGAATATTCCTCATGAAGTCTGGGATATGCACGATATTTTTGAGCGCGACATTATCCGTTATTTTGAGAATGAATACCGAGCGGGACGGACGCCGAATCCCTGCGTGCGGTGCAACCGGCTAATTAAATGGGGCGCGGTTGTCGAACGGGCCCGAGACGCCGGCGCCGATTATGTCGCTACCGGACACTATGTGCAGGGGCGGCAGGATCCGGTTACCGGACGATATTATATAATCCGTGGAACCGACACGAAAAAAGACCAGACGTATGTTCTCTGGGGTTTATCGCAGGAAGCGCTTTCCATGGCGCTGTTTCCGCTCGCCGCATGGACCAAGGAAGAAGTGCGCCGCTATGCCGCTTCCGCTGGGTTGCCCGCCGCGAACCGTTCGGAGAGTCAGGAGATATGCTTTATTCTGCGTGATGATTACAAGCAATTTCTGTTAAAAAGAAATCCCGGCTGGTTGAATCATAAAGGAACGATTAAAACCGAGGACGGGCGACCGGTCGGCGTACATGATGGGTATATGTTTTACACAATCGGACAGCGGCGCGGCGTGGGTGTCGCCATGAACCATCCGATTTATGTTACGCGTATCGAACCGGAAACCCATACCGTTTTTGTCGGTGAAAAGCATTGCCTGCTGGCGCGCGGCCTGACGGCGACGGAAGTCAATATCATCCGGTATGAACGCCTGAAGACGCCGTTCCGTTGTACCGCCAAAATCCGCTATAACGATCCCGGACATCCCGCCCTGGTTACGGCATTGGAACCCGGTGCCATGACGGTTATCTTCGATGACCCGCAGCGCGCCGTCACACCCGGTCAGTCCGTGGTTTTGTATGAATCCGAAACACTTGTCGGCGGCGGTATCATTGACCGGATTATCCGATAAAACTATGGCGTCTATTCCTTTGATTGCTTAGACCATACGGGCATAAAAAAATAAAAAAAAGAGAGATTCGCATGTCGCAGACCAAAATTATTACAAAAGTTACTACCGCCCAGCTGAGGGAGATGAAAAGCGCGGGTGAAAAAATTTCGTGCCTGACCGCGTACGATTATATCATGGCGAAATTGCTTGATGAGGCCGGCATTGATGTCATTCTGGTGGGGGACTCAGCCAGTACGGTGTTTGCCGGAAACGAAACCACCCTTCCGATTAAGATGGAGGAAATGCTGTACCATGTCCGGGTGGTAGCCAAGGCGGTGAAGCGGGCGCTGGTGGTGGCGGATATGCCGTTCATGAGTTATCAGGTCAGCGCAGACGAAGCTCTTCGTAACGCGGGCCGCTTTATGCAGGATGCCAATGCCGAAGCGATTAAGCTGGAGGGCGGCGTGGAATTTCTGCCGATTGTCAAACGCCTGGTGGAAGTCGGCATTCCGGTGATGGGCCATCTGGGACTGATGCCGCAGTCGATTTATAAATACGGCACTTACCGGACACGCGGCACCGATCCGGCCGAGGCGGAAAAAATACTGAGCGATGCCGTGGCGCTGGAAAAGGCCGGCATCTTTGCGCTGGTGCTCGAAAAAATTCCGGCCGAACTCGCCGCCCATGTTTCCCAAGCGCTGCGTATACCAACCATCGGCATCGGCGCGGGCCGTCACTGCGACGGCCAGGTTCTGGTCAGTCATGATATGCTGGGACTTTACGAAGATTTCAAGCCGCGTTTTGTACGCCGCTATGCCGATATTGCCGACCGCATGCGACAGGCATTCCGCAATTACCACCAGGATGTTAAAGAGAGAAAATTTCCGAATGAAAATGAATCCTATTAAGCTATCCGAATATCTGCCGCGCTAAATATTTCAGTTTTTTTGATTCAAATTGGATAACAGCCGAGGCGGCTTCTTCTAAACCGGCGGAGGTGGAAATAACCATTAACCGCAGAGATCACGGAAAACCCAGAGATAAAGATAATGTAAGAAATATAAATTTTCTCTGTAGGCTCTCAGCGCTCTGTGGTTCATTTAGTATTCTCATGTATCTACCAAAAAACGTAGATGTTGCCATTCAAGAGTCTAAAAATAGTGATGCCGAATAACTTATCAATCCTTCACCCAGTCAGGATGGATGCTCATGAACCCGCTACGATTCATAATCGGAATGTTTTTTATCGCTTCAACTTACGTGCAATGTTCGAAAGATTCTGACGTACACATACTGGCGCAATGCCTGTGCGGTTCATTCAGCAGCGAAGAACAATTCCGGAGGGACACCAATTTCTATGACGTTCGATTGAAAATGATCCGTATCTGGCCGCAGCGAGCCGACGCGATATGGTTGTATGTCGAACAGGCTTACGCCGACGCATTACATAAACCCTACCGTCAACGTATTTACGGCCTGCGCCGGCTGACGGATTCGACCCTAGAGAGCAAAGTCTACGAAATGCCCGATCCGTTGCGGTTTGCCGGAGCATGGAAAGATGTCACGGTTTTGAATCCTCTGTCTCCGGATTCACTGAGCGAGCGTCCGGGCTGCTCCATCATTCTTAAAAAAACCGGCCCGGCGCATTTTATCGGTACGACGCCAGGGAAAGAATGTCTTAGCGTGCGTAAAGGCGCCGCCTATGCCACGGCGGAAGTGGAAATTACTTCGGATTATTTTAAAAGCTGGGACCGCGGATTTGATGCGGACGGAAAACAGGTCTGGGGTTCCGAAAAAGGCGGTTATATTTTTAAAAAACTGGAAAGTTATCCGTTGGAATAAAAGCAGCAGTTATGGGCATCCGGCGGGCGTTACTTTAACCGATCTTTAAAATGTTTTTTTAATTTTTCCAGCTTCGGGTTAATGACGACCTGACAATATGGCTGTCGGGCATTTTCTTCGTAGTAATTCTGATGATAGGCCTCCGCTTTGTAAAACCGCGTCAACGGAGCGACTTCGGTTACAATACGATTTTCAAAAACCTTTTGCGCTTCCAGTTCCGCGATGGCCTTTTCGGATGCGGCTTTCTGGGCTTCGTTATGATAAAAAATTACCGAGCGATATTGCGTGCCGATATCAGCGCCCTGGCGGTTCAGCGTGGTCGGGTCATGAACCGTAAAGAATATTTCCAGGATTTCGGTAAACGATATCACGGCCGGATTATAGGCGATCTGCACCACTTCGGCATGACCGGTCGTTCCGGTGCAAACCTGACGGTAGTTCGGGTTTTCGGTGGCGCCGCCGCTGTAACCGGATTCGACGCTCAGTACGCCTTTGACTCTCCGGAACACCGCTTCAACGCACCAGAAACAGCCCCCTCCAAGCGTGACCGTATCTTTAGACGCCATGTCTTCTTTCATAGATTTTTCGGCTTTCAATTTGATTTCGATATCCAGGTTTTCGCGCCCGCAAAAGCCGGCGCTTAATAAAAAAGACAAAACAAAATATTTCATAACATAAAAACTTCTTAACACATTAAAAATTTCCGCAATTTTTAAAAAGATGTTGATAAAAATCCGTAAAATTTAATTGCTCATAAAGGGATTTCGATTTTAAAAGGTATATTATGGTATTTTAATAAAAAATTTTATATTGTATAAAGCATTTATATATCCCACAACAAACCAGAGGTATTACCATGGATAATCATGAACCAAGTCTTCAAGAGTACTCCCGTCTATATCAGGCGGCGAAAAAGATCATGGATTTGAAGCCGTGGCAATGGATGTGGGACAGCGATATTTTCGGTATCCAGGATCCCGAAACAGGCGCGTTGGGATATTATTGTGTTACCGGCAGAAACGAGGAGCATTTTGGCGTCAGCGTTTTTATCGGTTCTGAAGGTTATTACGGCCTTACAAGTATATTTGAAAATCCGAATTTCAATCCGAAAGAAATACTTGATTTACCTCAGATTCAATTTTTTCTTGCTGATCGTGATGAATTAAAGAAAAAAGATCTTGATATTTTGAAAAAGCTCAAATATCGGTTTCGGGGAAAACAGGCATGGCCTGTTTTCCGGAGTTATAAAGCCGGTTTTCTGCCGTGGTTTCTGGAATTATCCGAAGTTCGATTTATGACCCACGCTCTGGAACAGTTGAACGAATTGGTGTCCCTTTGGAAAGACGAAACGGAGCGCTATATCAACGATGAGCAAGGTTTGATTTTACATCGTATAGCCGAAACGACCCCCGAAGGAATCACATGGCACAACACATACCGAAGCGTAGAACCTCCGGTAATAAAAGGACCAACGTACCGTGCCTGTCCTGAGAAAATCAAAACCGTTCTTGCATTACCCCGATCGGCTACGGTCATCGAGTTAGACATTATCAAACAATATTCTATGCCGATCCAGGATGCCGGTGATAGGCCCTATTTCGGTTATTTGATGCTTTGTTGCGATGCTAAAACCGGCATGGTCATAACCGTAAATCTTATGAAACCCGAAGATCCCCTGACGTTGATGTGGGAAAAGGTGCCGGATCTGGTATTGGACACCTGCATCCAAATTGGCTCGCGGCCTTATAAAATCAGAGTTTGCCGGCAGCCGTTAATAGGGCTGATGCAAAATTTATCTAAAGATGTTCCCATCAGTATAGAAACCAAGCCTTCGCTCAAAGTCACCGGGAATGTGTTTAGCTCTCTGGATTTTTTTGGCAACGGTTCCTTTTATTGAGTCGGAGCGGCGAGCGTTTTTAAGGTAAACCGGAACGTTGATCCTTTTCCTTTAAGGCTTTCGACGCTGACCGTACCGCCGTGCATATCGACGATTTTTTTTACAATCGCAAGACCGAGCCCGGTGCTGGGTTCTCCGCCGGTCGGCCGGGCACTTAATTTTTTATAAGAGTGAAATATGGACTTGAGATCTTCGGCATCCAGGCCCTGTCCGGTATCGGTGACTGCAATAATCACCTGGTTGCTTTCAGAGCGCGCGGTAACCGTCACCGAGCCGCCGGGAAAGGTATATTTTACGGCATTGCTGATGAGATTGTCCATAACTTCCAAAATGCGGATACGATCGGCCTGTACGGGCGGCAGCAAATCCGCCGGCCCGAATGTCAGGTTAATATTTTTTTGTGCGGCTATTTTGGTGTGATTGCGTTTGCATTCTTCAAACAAAGAACGGATCGATAGGGCGCTCAGGTTCAATATTACCTTGCCGGCTTCGATGGCCGAAATATCCAGCAACTCTGAAAGCAGATGGATCATTCCTTTGGCGGCCCGCAGGACGTTCTCGAGGTCTTTGAGACCCGCTTGGGCGTCGAAGGTGTTTTCGCGCAGTTCTTCGGTAATCATACTGACAAAACCTACGATTACATTTAAGGGCGAGCGCAGGTCATGCGCGGCTATGCCAAGAAATTCATTCTTTTTTTCATTCAGGCGCCGGAGTTCTTCCAGCAGTTTGGATTTCATGAAAGCCAGCGTAATATGTTCCCGTAATTGGTCCAGCAGATCAAGGTCCTGGCCGTCAAAGGCCCGGTTGCGGTTCATGTTGTCGAAAATAAAATAAGCCTGGATGTCGTCGCGCGTGCGGATACGCATAATCAGCATGGCCTGCGATAAGCCGACCGCTGTGAACCGCTCGTTGAGTTCCAGGATGCTGGAATCACGGATAATGAAAATATCAGGCCGGGCTTCCTCGGCATGTTTTGTGTACCGCCGTTCGGCCTCCTCCGCGGTTAAATAGATTCCGCCGAGTTTTTCCATATCCCATCCGTCGGCCGCGACAAACTGAAACTGTCGTCGCGTATCGTCCCAGGCCAGTACCGCCAAACGGTCGGCGCCCTGGATATTTTTTAATTGGAACATCAGCGCTTTCAGGAGCTTGTCCAGTTCAATTTCATAATTAATTGTTTTAACCATGGAATTAATTTTTTCAAGCTGGTTTGTTTTGGCGGTCAAAGCGTTGGTTCTCTCGGCAACGATGGTTTCCAGACGGTGTTTCTCCCGTTCTAACACACCGGCTCGCCAACGGATAATCTGATAAACCGCCAGAACGAAAACACAGGCATAGAAAATATAAGCCCACCCTGCGCGATACCACGGCGGCAGGATTTCAAATATAAAAAACGACTCCTCACCGATGAGGCCGTAAATATTTTTTGAACGCACCCGAAACCGGTAAGCGCCTTCGGACAGGCTGGTGTATTCTTTATAGCTGGCTTTGGTCCACGGCGACCATTCTTTATCGAGCCCTTCCAGCCAATACTGAAACTGATTATCCGCAGGACTGTCATAGAACGACGCCGAACATTCAAAGCGAAGGGAATGATCGCTGTAGGATATTTTGCGGACGGGACTGTTGCCATGACCGCCCCATATCAGCGAGTCTCTATGTATATAAATATTTCTGATTAAGGTCCGGAACGGCGTTTGAAAATCGTAAGCCATATCCTGATGGTATCGGAATAAGCCGTCCGCGCCGCCAAACCAGGTAACGTGATCCGAGTCCGGAAAAATGGTGAGTACGCTGTAATCGGCAAAACGCAAAAACGGTAGGGTCAAGGGCCGGTAAGTGGCGTCATTTTGAGGCAATAATAAATAATTTTCTGATCGGTTATTGTCATTAGCATGAAGCCAGATGTTGCCGCGCCGATCTTCAGTGATAACGTCGATGGACTTGGAACTGTCAGCAAAGATCTTTCCAAGGCTTGTATCAGGAAAAAACCGCCGGGTGGAAGCGTCAAAACGATATAATCCTTTTTCGGTGCCAAACAGCAATCGCTGTCCCGCTGTGAATACGAAAACACCGCCGTAGGGAAGCCCTTGAGCCGGTCCGAATTTGTCCACAATGAAGTGTTTGGTCTTCAGCGACTCTTTAGAAAGCGAAGCCAGGTCGTGATGGCGCAGATCCACGCGGATGACGCCGCGGAAACTGGTGCCGATCCAGAGATAGCCGTCCGGCATTTCTACCATGACGCGGGCGTCGATATTGATACCCGGTACGCGTCCCATGTCGTACCATTGACCGGCAATCAGGCGCAGCAGCGCCACGCCGTCCCGCAATCCGGCCAATACCAGGGTACTGTCCCGCCGGGAACGCAGAAGAAAAAAACCGCCGCCCTCGCTGCGGATTCTGGCAGTGCCTGCATCGCTCATTTCATAGATTCCGTCGCTGGTGGCCACCAGCAGGCTTTTGCCGCAGCCCAGAAGATGCCAGCTTTGCGCGGTTATGGCCGAAACGGGCCCAAAACGGTATTCCGGGGGCGCGTGCTTCGGATGGGATACCGGGTTCATCACGTAAAGTCCGAATCCCGAAGCGGCATATATCCGGTTCCTGTGCCGGGTTACGGAAAGCACAATGCCCTTAAGTCCTGTGGCTTCATTGAAAAACGCAACCGGCCTGAATACCTCAAGGCGCGTCAGACCGTTATTCGTTGCCGCCCATAAGCCGCGTTGCGCGTCCACATACGCATAATTAATAACTTCATCATGCATGCCGGAGGATTTGTTAAGGATTCGTACCAGCCGGCCCTGGAGGTCAAAAAATATCAGACCCGAACGCCGCGTCGCAAAGATGAGGAGGCTATCATGCCGTAATCCGTTGTAGATTACGCTTTGCGAGAGAAAACTGTCAATGGTTGTCGGAAACGGCGTTATCACATGCCCGTCGTACAATAGAAGATTTTTTTTCCGTGTACCGATAAGGATTCGGGTGGAATCGTAAGGCAGCATCGCAAAAACCGATTCGTCTTTAAATATCTCCCCGCCCGGAATCCGCTCAAGCCGATTGCCGTTCAGTGTCATAAGCCCTTCGCCGCGCTGCCTTACATATAAACGATTGTGCACCACATACGAACGATGCAGCAATTTATCAGGCTGAATGACCTGAATGGAGTCGCCGTTTAAAATAAAAATATACTTATAGGATTGATAATAAACCTTTCCATTCAGAATATGGGTGTGCCAAACATCGGCGAAATCGTGATATTTCGATTCGATTTTCGGCATGCAGGAGACATATTTTAGTTGTCCGATTGAATCCGGCTGCAGATAGCCGAATTCCCCGGTCGCGCCGACGTAAATGACATCATTTGAATCGATGGCCAGAGATCCCACCGCCGACCGGTTCGTTACAGGAATTTTACGCCAGCGGTCTCCATCAAATTCAAGAACGCCGCTGTTATTGGCGACGTAAATAATTCCTTTTGAATCCTGAACGACGGACCAGTTTTGCGGGCTGGCGCCGTAAATTTTTGATGTATAGTTTACAAGAAACGGCTGTCCGGTTGCTTGTTGGCTGTGAACCGGCATATTTCCAATCAAACTTAAAACGATTGGAAAAAGCAAAAAGTATTTGTTAATGAAATTCATCGTGGCGTTAAGGTATGCGTCGCTTTAAATTAATGCAAAAACAGCCACAACTGCAAAGAAAAAATGATTAAGGTTATATTCGGCGAACACATAGGGTGAGATGTAAAGGACAATGTCCATGCAGAATGGCATTAACCGCGCGCCATAAGGAACCGGGTATTACCAAAGAAATGCCCATTCATGGTGAAGCAGTTTGTAAAAAGGTTGCGGGTGTCATAGTAAAATTACTTTTTCAGGGTCGCGGGGCTCTACCATCAACACGTCTTCCCGTTCTATAACCACCTGTCCGGCGCGTCCGTGTTTGGCTTTACGGACATATTTCCGCTGGGTGAAAATAACCGGCACCAGTCCGGATGTTCTGGCTTTGCTGAAGAATGCAGCGATCGCAGCGGCGGTTTCGATGACCGATCGGGAGGGTTTTTCCGACCGGTTGTCTTTTTTCAGCACCACATGCGAACCGGGCACGCCGCGCGCGTGGAACCAGTAATCGTCTTTCTTCGCGAACCGGAACGTCAGTGCGTCGTTCTTCTCGTCGTTCTGCCCGACGAATAACCGCCAACGGTTTTCGATAAGGTATTCCCGGAATTCGGGCGTGTCGGGTTCCGGCTTCTTCATCGCGCCGGGCTCCCTGTCCGGGGCGAGCCATTTCCTGCGAACAAAATCCTGATAGATTTTTTCAACATACCCGGGCGCCGGAGCGGGTCGGCCGGCCACGCGCGCGGATATATCGCTTAACACTCGGTTCTCCGCATCAAGTTCTCGGAGGCGGTTATGAATTTTACTGATGGACTGCCGAAATTTTTTTGAACGGGCATAATAGGTCGCGATATTTTCCTGCGGGCTTTTTTCCGGATTTAACGCAATTTCGACCGGGTGGCCGTCCGGTTCAAAGCTGTTTTTCAGCGTAATCACGGTCATGCCTTTTCGTATTTCTCCGAAGTGCGCGCTTAGCAGGTGCGCCATGGTTTCATAGACGGTATGACGTTCCGCCCTGCGTACATCCTCTTCAAGGGCGCGCATCAGCAGTTCATTCTTGCGGATTCTGGTTTTACAGGTTTTGATAATATCCTGCGTTCTTTTACGGATCACCTCATATTTCTGCTTTTCCGCGGTTACGGTTATCAGGCCCTCATTGACTGTAATGCATATCGCTTCGGTGGTTTCAGGCGCTATTTCAAGAATATGTTTTAATGGAATCACTGAGAAAAGCGGCGGTTCACCGTTTTTACGGTATATTCTGGGCGCCGAGAATCGCAGCGCTTCAGTCATTTCCTGCGTTATCCTGTAAGCGATCCCGGAAGCGGTGGCCTCGCCGGAGGAGGCCAGACGGCCCATAAATTCCAGGTAAAGCGTCTTATTAAAACCCAAACCGCCTGAAGAAAGATAATTCTGCAACCTTTCAGGGTCTGGAAATCTATTGACCAGAGCATTTTGGAATGATTCCTGATTGTGGAACAGCGGTTCCTCATCACGAAAATCATAAATCTGCTCCCGCCGTCGTGACGGTTCCTTGAACGCATCGAGGATTATAGTGTCATCACCGATAACATAAACATTTGGCCGGCCAAATAATTCAATCACCATGCTTCGGTGATTATCCATGATTATTTCCAGCATCCGGTTGTACGGACGGGTTTTCACTTCCATAATATGACAGCCCGCAATTTCCGGCAGTAGGTCCACGGCGTTTTTTTTCTTGCGCTGGTAGGACGGCCGCAAAACGACAAAGGGCATTTGCGATTGGACGGATATTTCCAACAAGCGCTGTTCACGTTGCGCGGTGACGATACCGACACTCAGGATGTCGCGGTTCTGGCAGAATATTTCCAAAATGCGCGCGCCCCTCAAAATCGGCTGCTGTTCAACAGACCACCGGTATAGCGTGTGATAATTATTAATCATAACGGCTTGCGGGCAGGAAACCCTTTGCGTTTTGGTTAGGTTTTGTTAAATTACCGCGGACTGAAAATAATCAGAAACGGGTATAAAAACAAACAGTATGGTAAAAAATATTTTCATCCGCCGCAGTTTCTGGGTGATGCTGTTTTTTGGCCTGGCGCTGGGAATCATGTTATTCCTGCACAGCCGGGATATGAACGCGGGAGGGGCATCCGGTTTGCCGTGGTATGTGGGCGCTTATGCGGTCTATGCCGCGGCGGTTTTTTATATTTACCGGTTCTGGGGGCGCACTTTCATATCCCTTGAAATCATTCTGGTGATCGCTGTGGCTGTCCGTATATTTTATGTAGTGCAGGAAGCCTCGCCGGAAGTTTACCGGCAGGAGTGGGACGGCCGCGTGAGCAATATTGGCGTGAATCCGTACGCCTATACACCGGACGCGCCGTTTTTAATGGGATTGCAGGACAGCGTGATTTATTTCCGACTTGGAGATCAACAGGCCATCACAACCAGCGCCCCGCTTTTACAGATCATATCGGCCGGCATCGTATATGTAACCGAATCGGTATGGACATTCAAGATCTTATATGCGTTATTGGATCTGACAATGATTTTTCTGCTGACGGCCATACTTCGCCATTTCGACCGGGCCATTGCCTGGGTAACCGTCTATGCGTGGAATCCGCTCGTCATCTTGGAAATTTCCGGACACGGCCGGGCGGAAATTTTACCAATGGTTCTGATCATGACCGCCGTGCTGCTGGCCCTGAAATGCCGGCCGATCTGGGCGGCCATACCGCTCGCCGCTGCGGCATCATTTAATGTAGTCTGGACGTTGATGATTACTTTTTTTGAGGATTTTAAAACGCGGCTGAAAACAACTTTGATACTTGTCTTCATGATGATGGCCGTCGTGACGTTTTTTTTTAAGCTGTATCAGGAACCCCTGATACCGGTTTTTCATTATATCCATGAGCCGGTAATCCGAGAAACCAACAGCAGTGTTTATTGGATAATTCATTACGCCATAACAGCAATTGCCGGAACGGGTGGTGAGGCCGTTTATACGGCGGGTTTCAAATTCACGAATCAAGCGCAATATTTTTCAGTTATAATTGCTCTGGCAATAGTGGCCTTGCTTTGGGCGACTATGACCGTGCGTTTTTTGAAAAAAACATACGCTGAGCAGAAACAGAGTATTCTTTATTACGTATACGGATACATGACACTGTATCTGATAATCAGTCCTGCGGCTTCACCGGTTATGATACTATTCATTCTTCCGTTGCTTTGTTTTCATCCGCAACCGGCATGGCTGTGGCTTGCCGGTACTGCCGGGCTGATTGACGGATGGGATTCGCTGCAAACAGGACTGGATATTCGGATACTGGAATACGCGCCTTTTTATGCCATCTGGATTATATACGCTATCCGATTATGGATGAAGCGCCGAAAAACATTTCATCATTTGGAGCCGCTGACATGAAACGGTTGAGGATGTTTCGAATGGAAGACGGATTGGTTTTTATTTTAGCCGTAATCGGGTTCTGGGTTTATCTGCAATGGTACAGCGCCGTATTTCCCGAAGCGGCTTTTAGGAAGGGTTTACCGCCGGAAGCAATCGAAGCGCGCGTATCGGAAGCATTAAAAATTCCTGAGCTTTATCATTCTCCGGACATGGAACATCTGGAACGGGAGCGCGCCATTTCTCTGAACCAAGAAAGACTGCAGCGCGCGCATGAACATTACGGTTTGAAAAAAGGCAACCAGATAATCGCCGATAGCCTGCCTGTGTACCGATGGGAATTTGTATGGAATTATATTGACAGCAGCGATTTCCGGTTTGATATGGGCGGGAAACGACAGTCCCGCCCGATAAATACGCACCGTGATCCGCTGCGTATGGAAATGGACATGCACGGCCGCCTGATGTATTACTTTGCCCGACCCGTAGACGGCGACATCTGGTTTTCGGACACGGTGATCAGCGGGCGGGACACAGAAATGCCTTTGCTGAAAACTCAAATCCTGTCAGTGGATTCGGCGCAGGCTATCGTAACCGCATTCCTAAAACGGACCGGTTGGGATGGTTTTGCTTCGTCAGTGAAACCGGAAATTAAATTTTCCATGAACAAAAACATACCGGTGTACGAGTTTACGTATTCCGGTCAGGTAACATCGCTGCCGGAAACTCAGAAAGTGCGGGTTGTGCTGCGCCAGTACCGGATTAACTTCTTTGAAGTGACGTATGCAACGGCGGATGCCCTGAAAAATGAAAGCGTCATGCGTACTGCAAAATCCGTTGTGGAAGCCACCGTATACGTGTTTTTCATCGTAATCACGCTGATCTATTTTTTCATCAAGCTGCGAAAAGGCGCATTTGACGTCAAGCTCGGTTTGTTTTACGGCGCTATCAGCATGCTGACATTCTGCGGTTTTTTTTATGCCCTGGAGCCTCACCTGCCCTGGTTTCTGTATATGTTGATATTCGTATTTGGCGGCGCGGTCTGGCTGATTGTCGGCGGCCTAACCGTTGCGGTCAGTTCGTCGCTGTGTTATGAGGTTTGGCCCGATAAGTACCAGACATTTGAATCCATCCGCATGGGCAAAGTCGTCAATCAACGCTTTGGTCTGAGTCTCTTCCGGGGGATCTTCTTGGGCGCCATCGCCAGCGGCGCTCTGATTGCCGTTTTCTATGCCATACCGGGCATTTCCGTTTCCATAAAGGAGATCCAAATGCATACGGTCCTGAGTCCCTACGGCGCCATGTACCTGATCTGTGTGACGCTCTTCGGATATTTGATCTCCGCGCATACCCAGTATCTTCTGACGCTGGCATTTGTGAAAAAGAAACTGCGTCAAAACTGGGCGGTAGCCGCCGTCGGAATTTTGATCAGCATGCCCTTGCCGCTAATTTCGCTGGAACTGAAACCGGTCGGCTGGTATGTTATGACAGGATTGCTTCTTGGAAGCATCGGCGTTTACGCCCTTCTGCGTTATGATTTTCTGACGTTCTTTATCATGGCAACGGTTTTAGCGATTTTGATTATCGGCGGACTTTTTTTTGTAGTGGGCAGCCCGTTGCAAATGGTTATGATAACCTTGTTTCTGGGCGGTCTGTTGCTGCTCATGATTGCCGGTCTATTAAGCCGGGAAACGGGCGAAGACATTCTGGACTATGTGCCGCAGTATGTGAAAGACATGGAAGAACGGCGCCGCATGGAACAGGAGTTTGAGATAGCCCGAAAAATTCAAACGACGATGCTTTGCTGCCGGATTCCGGAGAGTCCGTTTCTTGAAATAGCCAGCCTTTGCGAGCCCGCGTATGAAGTCGGCGGCGATTACTATGATTTCGTATCCTTTCCCGGCCGCTCGCCGAACCGCATCGGCGTGGTAATCGGCGACGTTTCGGGCAAAGGCGTTTCGGCGGCTTTTTACATGACGATGATCAAGGGCATTCTGCAGACGCAGGCCCAGGTAACGCCGGATTCCACGCGGGAAACGCTGATACGCGCCAATGATATTTTTTACGAGCACGTGGAACGAAACAAATTTATCTCGATGATTTACGCCATATTCGATTTTGAAAAAGGTTCCGTCCAGCTTTCACGGGCGGGGCATAATCCGCTGGTCATCAAGAAATCGGAAGCCGCCGACCCCGAAACGCTGACGCCGAAAGGTATGGCGCTCGGACTGGTCCGGGGCAAGGCGTTCAGTGATTTTATCGAGGAAGCCGAAATTCGCTTCAAGGGCGGCGACGTGTTTGTCTTTTACACCGATGGACTCTCCGAAGCCATGAACAAACACGGTGAAGAATTCGGCGAGGAACGTCTGTTCGCCACCATTCAGCGTTTTACGCATCAGTCGGCTACGGAAATTCTCCAGGGCATTCTGGATTCGGTTAACGCGTTTGTCGGTAAAACGCCTAAGCATGACGACCTGACTATGATCGTCGTTAAAATCAAATAACGGAACCTGCAGCCATCAATGACAGCATGGCGGCACAAACCCGTTAATACATCGATAAAGTTCCAATGAAGCAAAAAGCAATTGCCACGGCGTTTTTTACGGTTATGGTTTTGATATGAATCCATCCGCCGGTTATATTTTTCGCGTGAAGCGACTGGAGATCATTAAGGTTGTATGGCTGGCTTTCTTCCATTCCGTGTTTACGGCGTTGAGCGTATCGGCGCTCTTGCCGTTCCTTAATGTGGTTTTTATGGGCCGTTTAATCTGGCCTGAAGGGATGGGTCCGGAACTGAATCTTTCGCGGACAGAACTTCTGGTCTATATCTGCGCGGGTACGCTAACCGTTTTTGTCCTGAAAAACATTTTTTTTGTAATGCTTCAGGGCACGCTTTCGCACTACCGGCACCGGATGACCGAACAACTGCGTCAGAAAGGCATCCGTAACCTGCTCGGCCGAGGCATGCCCTATTTCCATACGATTCGGAGCGCCCGGCCGGTTACGCAGTTAACCGATACCGTGCAGCGTATGGCCGATCTGCAGACGGATATCATTGCGCACGCCAGCCGCTATATTCCGCTTATAATGATTTATGTATTTCTGCTGTTCTGGTTGCATTGGTTGCTCACGATAGGCTGTCTGCTGCTGATTCCCGTTATGGGGCTTGCCGGTTATGCGTTTCACGGTGCCGTTGAAAAACTCAGCCGCCGTCAGCAGGTCGCGCTCACGGAATTTGTCCATGACATACAGCAAAAACTCCTGAACATCAAACTGATTAAAATATTTCATTCGGAACGATATGAATCCGAGCGCCATGACCAACAAAGCGCCGGTGTCCGGGAGGCGCATCTGGCCAAAGACCGTCTGGCCAATTTCAGTATTGCCGTGCTGGAAATCGCCGGTGTCGCGATGGGCGTTATGCTATTGTATATTGTCGGCGCGGAAGCCGCTGCCGGGCAGTTTGCTTATGGACCGGGCGGCCTGGTGCTTTTTATCGCGGTCGTTTTTTCACTGATTGATCCGGTCCGGCACCTGATAAAGAGTTTTCAGGACCGCAGAGAAATCCGGGTGTATATGAAACAAATCAATGAGTTATTGGAAGAACCGGCCATACCCGCATCCAAGGCTGTGTTTGGCATAAAGACGCCGGAACCGCTGACATGGAACGACGTGACGTTCCGTTATCAGCCGGGTTTGCCGGACATTTTTTCCGGCGCCCATGTGACGCTCCACCGTGGTCAAGTGACCGGATTGACCGGGAAAAGCGGTTCGGGTAAAAGCACGTTTGTAGATTTATGCGCCGGACTGATGGCGCCGACCTCAGGCGCCATCACGATTGGCGGCATTCATGTTTCTGCGCTGGATCCATCCCTCCGTCCGCAGGTGTTCGGTGTGCTGACCCAGGAACCGTATATTTTCAACGATACGCTCAGAAACAATGTCCGGTATAACCTGAGCGACATTCCGGATGGGCGCATTCTTGAGGTTCTTGAACAGACCAAATTATCGGCATGGTTAACCACCTTACCGGATGGCCTTGATACTCCGCTTGGCGAACGCGGATGCCGGATGTCCGGCGGTGAAAAACAGCGGCTTGCCTTGGCCCGTTTATGTCTGCGGCATCCGGCCTATCTGTTCTGCGACGAAGCCACCTCCGCCCTTGATCCCGACATGGAGCAAACCATTTTGAAAACTGTAATCGAAGTATTCAAGGATTCAGCCATCGTACTGATTTCTCATCGGTGGACGGTTTTGAACAACGCCTCCCGCTTACTCGAAATCCGGGACGGGATCATTGAATCCGTGCGTTGAATAGTGAATGATGGGTTAATGTTTCGGAAGGCTGAAAATAAACACGGCGCCTTCGTTCGGTCGGCTGTTTACCCGGATCGCGCCGCCGTGCAGTTGGATGATATACCTTGCGGTATATAAACCCAGTCCCGTTCCCGGCATGCCCTTAGCCGTGGAAAGCCGGACATATTTTTGGAAAATCCTTTCCTGCTGCGTCTCGGGTATGCCTGGCCCCTGATCCCGTATGCGTACCTCGATCATTTCCGGAAATTCTTCCAGTTCGATTTCAACGGTCGTATGCGCGGCGGTATACTTGATGGCGTTATTCAGCAGATTATCCACCACACGAGAGATTTTTGTTTTATCACAACTGATCTGAAAAGGCGTCGGCGTAGATTTGATGGCAAAATGAATTTTTTTCACGGAAGCAAGAGGTTTCAGCAACTGAATTCTTTCGGTAATCAGCGCTTTCAGATCGGTCATTTCATATTTTAATTCCGTCTGGCCGGTGATTAGTTTAGATTCATCCAGTTGGTCCTGCACGAACTGACGCAGGCCGGTCGCGCTCCGCTTGATGATTTCGAGAAATTCTCTCTGCTTATCGGTCAGCGTCGCGCCCGCCATTCCGGCCAGCAGCACATCGGCCGACTGTTTGATGTTGTCGAGAGGACTTTTGAAATCGTGCACCAGCTTGTTGAAAAAATCCATTTTCACTTTTTCCAGCTCCTGAAGCTGCTCGGCCATCGTGTTGAAGCTTTCTGACAGTTCGTTCATCTCCGAAAAGCTGTCCGGGCGTATACGGGTTTCAAAATCGCCTTTGGCAATTTTGGCGGTGGCCGCCCGAAGCCGGGTAAAGCCTTTTAATATCCGGTGAAAATCAATGAAAACCAGAGCAATCAGAAAGACCAAAGTCACGGACCAGATCGTATAACTCAATGCTTTGATCAGGGCTGTCAGTTGCCTCAGGAACTGGATTTTCAGCTGGGCGTTGTAGATGATGAGGTCGACGGCGTTCTGCAGCGCATACGACAGGGAATCGGTCAGCGGCTCCACGGAATGTTTATAGGTCTGTTCAGCGCGGGACCAACTGCGGCCGGCGGCATGGTTGGCGAGTTTTTTTTGCGCCGCCTGCAGGGAATCATGCCGGTCGCGGATGTTTTCAAACTGACGCCATTCGATATCGTAAATCGGTTCTGTGGCAATAATATCTTCTGTCAAGCCGCTTTTAATCAAAAGCCACATAAGGCTTTTTTCGATGCGGCTCATTTCCACAGAGGCCATCAGGTTACGGCCGGCTTCGGTCATGAGGCGCAGAGAGTCAAGGGTGGCCACGAATTCACTGCGCGCCGATTTTAAAACGTCCGGCTGTTTGGCATTATACGTAACCGGTCGCGAAAGCAGCAGCGACATTTCTTCCTGTTGACGGAGTGAGGCCGTCAGCGACTTTACCATCCGGATTTTGCGGAATTCCAGCGGCGCGATCGATTCGAGTATTTTTCCGGTTTCGTTAACCTTGACGGTAAAGTACACGCCGGACGACAGCCAGACCGTCAGGATAAGGACATAGCTGCTGTATAGCTTAAAACGCAGCGACATGGATAACCGCCTGAAATACGGTTAGAGCTTTTCGATAATAAAAAGCGTCTGATTATATTCGACGGGCTGATTATTCTCGACGAGTATTTTGGATATCCGGCCGGCGATTTCGGCTTCGATTTCATTCATGATTTTCATAGCTTCGATGATGCACAGCGTTTGTCCGGGCTTGACCACCGAATCGATTTGCACATAAGGTTCAGCGTCCGGCGAAGGGGAGCGGTAGAACGTGCCGACGATGGGTGACTTGATCTCGACATAATTGCCCTGATCCACCGTATCCGGCGGCCGCTCCATGGAAGCCTTTTGGCGGGTTTCGGGGCTTTCAAACTGTATGACCGGCGAGGAGGCCGGATTGACAACCGGCGTGGCAATACCGCTCGGTGATACCACGGGCGTCGGCGCTAAACCGGCCAGCGTGGGATGTTTACTGATGCGGACCCGGAATCGCCCTTTGGTCTTGGCGGTATCCTGTTCTATCTCAATCTCGCTGACCTGGCTTTCATCAACCATCTTGATCAGTTTCTTAAGTTCGTTAAGATCCATGATCAGGCCTCCCGGTTAAACGGTTATTATAGGGTCTATTTAACGCGTTCGATATAGGCGCCGCTGCGCGTGTCAATTTTTACCGAATCGCCTTCGTTGATGAAAAGCGGTACGTTCACGGTGGCGCCGGTTTCCAGTTCCGCCGGTTTGGTGCCGCCCGTTACAGTATCGCCACGAACGCCGGGTGCGGTATGAACAACCTTCAGTTCCACCGTTATCGGCATATCAATGCTGACGACATTGCCTTCGTAAAACAGGATTTTCGGCGATATGCCCTCTTTCAGGTATTTGACGGCGTCGCCGACCACTTCCACGGGAATGCCTACCTGTTCGTAAGTCGTGCTGTCCATAAAATGAAGCATGCTTCCATCGGAATATAAAAACTGCATATCCTTGCTCTCGGTGCGCACTTCCTCCAGTTTATCATGAGAACGGAACGTCTTCTCGATGACGCGTCCGGTTTTTACGTTTTTAAGCTTGGCGACAACAAACGCGCGCCAATTGCCGGGATTACGATGCTGGAATTCGGTAACGATATATAAATTGCCGTCCATAAGAATCGTCATACCGGTTCGGAATTCTGAAACTGATGCCATAAGTAACAATGTCCTCTGTTAAACGGTTATCTTTTTTTAAATTAAAGCCGAAGATATCACTTCGGGATTATAAAGTCAACAACTTTTATCAGGCAGGATGCAATCGGCTAAGCAACAGGGTAAACTGCGTTGATAACAGGAAAATGATATTTTCTGAAATTTGCCCGTTTGCTTTTTGGTGTTTCAATGGATATATTATAATATAAATAAAATAAACGGAGTTGGTTTTATGAAGAGATTCCTCATTTATTGCGTCCTGCTGATTACCGCCGCGTCATCTGTTTTTGCACAACAAAACCATTTGCCTCAGATTTTCGTACAGTTGGGTCATTCATCCTATGTGACCAGTTTGGTTTATTCATCCGATGGAAAATATTTATTATCCGCAAGCGACGATAAGACGCTGAAACTATGGGATGCGGAAACCGGCCGCGAAATCAAAACGATGACGGGTGCTGCCGAGGGCATAAACACGATAGCCATAAGCCCCGAGGTTAAATACGCCGTTTCAACCGGTTACAGCCGTATTATTAATATCTGGGATATTGAGAACGGCAATAAAACCGATACGATAGAAATTGAAGACGCCAGCTTCTCCTCGGATATTGCCTATTCACCCGATGGAAAATATATCGCGGTGGGAGGCATTCAGGCGGATTTATATTCCGTATTCATATTTAATATGGCATCCAAAGAACTCGTCCGGATATTAAACGGTCACCAGGACGAGATTCGCTCGGTAGCTTTTTCAAGGGACGGAAAGTATCTGGTATCCGTCAGCGGCGGATGGGAGTCGCCCCTCAGCGATGGCGGTGTGGCCGAAAAAAGCAAAGATAATTCCGTGCGATTGTGGGAAGTCAGCACGGGCCGCGAATTAAAAGTCTTTACCGGACACACCTCTCCGGTGTACGCGGCCTCTTTTTCTCCTGACGGAAAAAAAATCTACTCCGCCGGTTATGACAGCACCGTCCGAATCTGGGACATCCGAACAGGAAAAAACGAATACCGGTTCAAGGGGAACGGTATTTTCAAGACGCTTACGGTTTCCCCGGACGGGACTACACTGGCCGCGGCAGGGTATCCGAGCGTCCTTTATATTTGGGATATTTCTTCGCGCCGGCCATTGGCTACCGGTATTGCCGGTGATAATAATGAATGGCATGATTTCCGGTCTATTACCTTCTCACCGGACGGACGCCGGCTGGCGCTATGCAGCGACAAACAAATTTTTATCTGCAACCGGAATCTCGAAATTCTTCAGACGCTGGGCGGCAAGGTGCTGACTCCGGCGCTGGTGAATTATTCTAGCAATAAAATTAGTCTGTATTTTAATGAAAACCAAAAAGCCGTTTATGATCTTACAACGGGGAGGCTGTCCGATCAGAATGAATATTACTTTAATAGGATCCGTTCGGGTACAGCCATGGTGAAAGACCGGCTTATTGATTTGCGTACCGAAAAAACGCTTCAGATATTTTCGGACAATTTCAAATACGGTCTGATTTATTCTCCGTATGGCCCTTATGCAGTAGAAATCTCTACTATGTCCGTTTTAAGGCTTCCTGACTTTTCGATGTTTACGAAATTGTCCGGAACGATATATCGATATTTATCTGAAGAAAATGCCGCTTTCGCTCCGAATAACCGTTATTTTGCCGCCATGACCAATGACGAACGCGAAATCATCGGTATCTGGGATATACAAAGCGGCCAGCTATTGTGGACGCTTACGGGGCATACCAGTTGTATACAGGCCCTCGAATTTACACCGGACAGCCGCTATCTGATAAGCAGCGGCATGGATTACACGATTAGGATATGGAACATGGCCACCGGCGGCGAAGAACGGACCCTTGAGGGTTCTATGGATGTTGTCGAACCTCTGACCGTATCGGAAGACGGACGCTATCTGCTTTCCGGCTGCTGGGACGGATCCATTAAATTGTGGGAAATCGCTACCGGTAATAATTTGCACACATTATACGGCCACGGGAACTGGATCAACACGCTCTGCATCGCCCCCCATAACGCGTATGCCCTGTCCGGCAGTCGCGACGGCACGACGCGTCTGTGGGACCTGAAAGCGGGTAAAGAACTGGCTCAGTTTGTTCATTTCAAGGACGGGGAGTGGATTGTCATCACGCCGGAGGGATATTATAATTCATCGGCCAAAGGCGATCAGTATCTGAACATCCGCGTCGGCAACCAGGTTTACGGTGTGGATCAATACCGGTCGGTGTTCTATAAGCCGTCGCTCGTTGAAGCGGCGATTATACCCGGAAAAACCGGCTACAGTACCTTACAGAACTCAGACCAGTCCGGCTGGATGGATTTCAAAAGTATCGAACCGCCATTCGTCGTCATTAAGAATCCGGAAGACGGCACAACCATTAATGCCGACAAAGGCGAACTCTCTGTTTATGTGGAAGACCGGAATCAGACGATAAAGAAAGTGACCGTCTTTATCAACGGCCGCACGGCAGCCGTTGCGGAGACGCGCGGTATGAAAGCCATTCAGGACGCCATCGATATTTCTGACGGGAAAAAGAGTCACGACTTAAAAATTCCGGTTACGTTTGATCCGGGTGAAAATCTCATTGAAGTCACGGCTTTTAACGGTTTCACGGAAGGTCGAAAATCCATCAGGATTATTTCGGATGAAAAAAAAGCTATCGGAAATACCGAGTCGATTTTGCCCAATCTGTGGATTTTATCTATCGGCGTCAATATCTATCAGGATAAGAATTTAAAATCATTATCGTACGCGGTCGCGGATGCCGTCGGCATCGTGGAAGCGTTCAGAGCCCAGACCGGCCGGCTGTATCAATCCGTAAACAGCCTGATTATCAGCGATCAATCGGCTGTGCGCCCGACTTATGAAAACATTATTGATAATCTGAATTATCTCAAGAAGGCCGGCGCCAACGATGTGGCGGTACTGTTCATCGCGGGCCACGGGCTGAACGACGACGGCGGGGAGTTTTATTTCCTGCCGAACGATGCCGTTCTGCTGGACGACGGTTCCATTAAACGTTCCCGCGCGATTTCCTGGCGGGAGATTAAGTCGATACTGGATTTTCCCGGCAAGAAAATTGTTTTTGTGGACGCCTGCCATTCCGAAGGCGTCAGCGGGAAGAAGACGCGCGGGATTGATACCGACCGGTTCGTCAAAGAATTGCAGGACGCCAACGCGGTAATATTCACTTCCAGCCGCGGCCGGGAGTTGTCACAGGAAGCGGCGCCGTGGGGCCACGGAGCCTTTACTTACAGCATTATTGAGGGACTTAAAGGCGGCGCCAATCTGATTAAGGATAATAAAATTTCCATGAAAGAACTGGACGCTTATGTGTCGGAGACGGTTCCCCGCATTACTAACGGCGCGCAGCATCCGATTACGTATACGCCGGACGGTTACGTGAATTTTCCGGTGGCGATTATCGAGTAACGATCCGCGCCAGGCAGAATCAAAATGCTGCCGGCATAGTATGCGCATCCAAGGACCGCAACCCGATTGGAATGGCGTGGCCTGAAATTAGTCATTATCCCTAGCGTCGCCCTATCGAAGCCTGCCAACGGCAAGGTCAATAATTCATGATCCGCCGTATTTTCGGCCCGGCGGGGTTAAACGGTATCCGGATTCAGGTCAATCTGTATGGAAAGGATGCGGGTTTTTACTTTCCGCATTTTTACGCCGGCGGTTTTCAGCATCCGCTTGGACGCTTTGACGATGTCGGTGTGCGCGTATTTATCCGAAAGATAAATCACTTCGCGGATGCCGGACTGGATAATCGCTTTGGCGCATTCGTTGCAGGGAAACAGCGCGGTGTAGATTTTACAGTTGCTCAGGTTTTTGCCCGGGCTGTTCAGAATGGCGTTCAGCTCAGCATGGCAGATGTACGGATATTTGGTTTTCAGAAAATCGCCTTTGTTGTTCCATGGAAATGCGTCGTCCGGACAGCCGGTCGGTAAACCGTTGTATCCGACACCGATGATTTTATTATTGGGATCTACGATGCAGGCGCCGACCTGCGTATTCGGGTCTTTGCTGCGCATGGCCGACAGCCGCGCTATTCCCATGAAATATTCGTCCCAGCTGATATAATTTGTTCGCTTTTTCATAGGTCCCTTCGCTGTTACTTAAAATGAATTTCTGTGGTAAGTATAAAAAAATTCTTTGAAAAAAAAGATAAAAATATATGTTCGGTTATCATGGATTAATTCAATGAAATAAGTTATCTTTATAGAAATCCGTGTAAAGATTTAGGTTCATGTATGCTCATACCTCTTATAATTATCGGAGTCTTCATCGTGCTCGTAATCATGATGCGTGTTTTCTGGAGTAAGAGCACGCTGGAGGAATTACAGCTATGGAACGGCGAACGCATTTTGTTTGAGGAGAGTCCGGTTGAAACCGAGACGGTCATGCCGCCGCGCGGAAATACGCTGTTTATTAACTGTTTCATCCGACTGACCAATTACCGGATAATCGTTGCCCAGAAGGTGTTATTATCAGGGAAATACACGCTTCGGTATGTCATTCATATTACCGACGCGCGCGGTTTTCCGGTAGGCGGTGCCTCGACGATGCCTCCGGTATTAAAGACCGGCTATGTGACCTTCCGAATAACCCGGAATGAAATATCGGCGCAATCCGAATCCGATAAACCGTTTATCCGCATTCTGCCCGGCGCATCCGGTCCGTTGCTGAGCGGTATCCCGAAGGCGCTTAAGATTACGTTAAACCGTTATTCCGATTTCATGGATGCGTTGAATCGGTTAACATAAAAAAGCAATTTAAAAGCGACCGCAAGAAATGGCTGTATATATCATCCCATCTGACCGACGGCTTTATGAGTTGATGAAACAATCGGGCGCTGATTGCAGCAAGACCCGCGTGATTTTGCATTACCTGTATTTTCCCTACAAAGCGGCCGCGATGCAGTCGGCGGAGACTTTTAAAACGCGGGGGTATGATACTCGGATACGGTATTCAGAACCCGGCGACGACTGGCTGCTGCTTGCGGAAAAAATCATTGTCATGGATGAGCATATTATCCGCGAAGAACGGCGCCTGTGCGAACAAACCGCTTTTGAATATAACGGGATTTATGACGGCTGGGAAACGGCAAGCTAAAAAAGGAAGCGCATTGTAATGGCCATCAATCTTTTTTTTAAAACCTTACTGACGCTGATGATACTGGGCGGCGTTTTCTCCTGCGATAACAACGGGGATAAAGTCTCGGGGACAATAACATTTTTCGACAGACGCGACAGCCAGGATTATACAGCCGTTAAAATCGGCGACCGGTGGTGGATGGCCGAGAACCTGAATTACCGCTCCGATACGGGTTCGTGGTACGTCAATAATGATTCCGCGTCGTACGCAAGTGTTTTCGGCCGGATGTACGACTGGAATACCGCCATGAACGCCGCGCCGCCGGGATGGCACGTGCCGTCTAAAAGTGAATGGGATTCTCTCCTTGCCCGTTATGATTCGGATTCCGCGGCGTATGCCTATCTGACCCGGACAGGGCTTTCCGATTTTAAAGCGCAGTTCGGCGGATACCGCGACGGCGGCGGCAATTTTAAATATGCCTACCACTACGGACCGTACTGGACTTCAACCGAATACAATCCCGAGGAAGCCTGTTACGCCTTTTTCAATAAATCCGTTAAAACTGTGACGATGGAATATTACTCGAAAGTACGCGGTTTTTATATACGCTGCGTCAGGGATTAAGCTATTTACAAATCCGATGGGAATCACGATGGTGACAGACACGAAAACCGTACCGGCCGAAAACGACAATGGTTACAGTAAAAAGCGGTTCATACAGGCGATGTTCAGCGCCGTCGCGCCGCGCTATGATTTTCTCAATCATTTGCTGAGTTTCGGAGCGGACATCTACTGGCGCCGCCAGGCAATCCGGCTGATCAATTTTGACCTGAACCGAAAAGTTCTGGATCTGGCCAGCGGTACGGGCGATATGGCCCTGCTGGCGGTGAAACGGGGCGCTCAAAAAATTATCGCGGCGGACATCAGTCCGGCGATGCTGGAACGGGCACGCCGGAAATTTGAGAAGAAAGAATGGCTGGATTTTTACCGACCTGTCTGCGCCGACGGGGAATGTTTGCCGCTGGCGGATCAGTCGGTGGACGCCGCCATATGCGCCTTCGGTATCCGCAATATACCGGACCCCGAAAAGGCCGTCGGAGAGCTGGCGCGCGTGCTCAACGGTTCCGGGCTTTTAGTGATACTGGAATTTTCCAGGCCGCGCCTCTTTCTGTTCCGGCAGGTTTTTCAGTTGTATTTTAAATGGATACTTCCGCGGCTGGGCTCGTGGATTTCGGGACATTATTCGGCGTATTATTATTTGCCGAAGTCCGTGGATGAGTTTTTTCAGCCGGAGGCGTTCAAAGAGATAATGGAGAAGAAAGGTTTTACCGGCGTCCGTACGTTTTCGATGATGTTCGGCGCGGTAACGACGTATTGCGGCATCAAGTTATGAAACCGTATCGCTGATCACACGGCCCTTGTCGAGGCGTATCGTGCGCCGGGGGATTTTCCTTACGATTTCATAATCGTGCGTGGCCATTACAATGCCGGTGCCGTTCTTGTTGATGCGCGCCAGCAGTTCCATGATTTCCATGGAAATGTCCGGATCTAAGTTGCCCGTGGGTTCATCAGCCAGGATGACAATCGGATTGTTTACCAACGCCCGCGCGATGACGACGCGCTGCTGTTCGCCGCCGGAAAGTTCATAGGGCATGCGGTTTTTCATGTTGGAAAGGCCGACTTCCGCCAGCACGCGCATGACTTTTTTTGGAATCTCGGCCTTGGGCGTATCAATCACCATCAGCGCGAAAGCGATGTTGTCGTACACATTGCGGTCGCGCAGGAGCCGGAAATCCTGGAACACAATGCCCAGCTGACGGCGCAGGTAGGGAATCTCGCGCTTTTTCACGCTGTCCGAACGGAATTCACCGACGGTTACAAGGCCTGATGCGGGGAACAGGTCCATATAGATTAACTTCAGAATGGTGCTCTTGCCCGCGCCGCTGGGACCGAGCAGATAGACAAACTCGCCGGCTCCGATGCTCAGGGTAACCTCGGTGAGGCTGTTCTTGTTTTTATGAGTAACGGTGACGTTTTCCAGGCGGATCATGGGTTATTCCAGCCCCTGCACCACGAAAGCGCCCTGATAGCCTTCCGTTTTTAGTTGATTTTTCAATGCATCGGCCTGCGATCGTTCTGGATAACCGCCAATCCAGACCTTATAAGCGCCGCTCACCGATTTGATAATCACTTTTTCCTTAAGTTTGGATCCCAGCGACTGCTGGAAGTTCATCGCGGACGCCTGGTTTGAAAACGAGCCGATCTGAACCCAGAATAACTCGGTGCGGGTTTCTTTCACCGGCAACTGCACGGGCATTTCGGCTACCCAGGCGTCGGGATAGCCGTTCTGCTGAAGCATGACTTTTATGGAGTCGGCCGCCGGTTTATTCGGATAATTACCCACCCAGACTTTCCAACGGTCCGTGGCCGGATCACGGATCACGTACGCCTCCGTAGAACTCCAGCGGTTGACATACTGGTTGTAGGCTTTGTGCGCGTTTACCGCCGAACCGGCAAAAATCTGAATGCGGTATTTGGCAGGTAGGGTCGGAGGGATTTCGCCGTATGCGTCCGAATCCGCCGCCGCTTTCACACTGTCCGTAACGATATATTCCTCATTGGGCAATTTTTCGTCTTTCAGAAAATCCAATTTTTCGTTTTTGGCTTTTTCCGAGTTGGCTAACGCCTGTTCGAAATCCTGGTCCGATTTTTTACCGGTTTGTACCGGCGTACAACCGGTCAGTATTACCAGAACCGTCCACGCGATAATCCATCGTATCATAACGCATAACTCCCCGATTATCCGGATGCCGTATCCGGGTTATTTTTATCTCGTGCAAACATACATAATTTTATAATAAAAATCATAGAAAAAAAGATAAATCAGCCGGTCAGAATGTTTTAAAAAACCGGATGCATGCATTGCGGACGATATCTTTATCATAATCCATAGTGGCGACATGGCCGCTGTGGGGAAGCAGGATGCGCTCTTTTACGGCGGAGGCCGTTTGACGATATAACGCATCGCTGGTGGTTTGGTCAAACGTACGATCCTGCGCGGCGTGTATAAAAAGGAGCGGCGCGCGGATATTTACGAGACGCCCGCGGACGGCTCGCATCAGTTTCTGGATTTCATAAAGACTGCGCAGCGGCATCCATGGATAATGAATTTCTCTTTGCCGGGATTCGGGGTCGCGGATGTCGGGGCCGTGTTTTTTGAAAAGAAACCGCCGGAACGGACGTATCCAGGGGATAAGCGACTGGCCGCGGGCTTTGAATTTCAGTCCCGCCGAAATGGCCGCCACGCCGTCCGGGGAGGCTTCGGACGCCAAATACAGCCCCAACAGCGCGCCGAGGGACTGGCCGCAGATAAAAACTTTTGCGTGGCGCTGACGCAGGAATTCATACGAGCCCTTTACGCAAGCATACCATTCATGCCAATCGGTTTTTTCAAGCTCGTATGGGCTTGTACCATGGCCGGGCAGACGGATCCCCTGTGCATGGAAGCCGGCTTCGTGGAGCGCCAAACCAAGGTCGCGCATGGATAATGGAGTGGACGTGAATCCGTGTACGAGCAGTACGGCCGGCGTGGAAAATTCGTCCCGTGAAAAACAAAACGGTTCCGTCTCCGGAACGGAAGAAAGATTATTTAAAAGCATTTAATCGGTTCAGGACGGCCTGAATATCGATGCCCTCGGTGGTGCCTTCGGCGGATAATTTATCAATCAGAGTCTGAATCATTTTCAGCGATTCCTCAACCGCGGCAATCTGGTCGTTGCTTATGGTAATCCGGCCCTCCTTGGCGGACTTAAATCCGTTTTCCAGCGCCTGGCCTATCTGTTCAAGGGGTGTGAGGCCGAGCATACGCGCGGCTCCCTTGAGACTGTGCGAAGTGCGATGCAGAATTTCAATAGCGGCAGCGCTTTTAGGATTGGTCTTTAGTTCCGGCAGACGGGAAGTCAGCGTATCCAGCAATTCGCGGCTTTCTTCCTTGAATACCGCCATGACTTCCATCATTTCTTCTTTGGATAAACTCATGCGCCCTCGGTTTGGTAAAAAAATAATGTTTACAGATTAATGTATTATTTTGTAGATTAAACTGCAATGCAAAATTCCGTTAAAAAAAATTTACATTTAGTGATATTTTGATATATATTTTACGATTGGTCTGTAAGTGGCAGGTTTGTTTTTGAAATCGTCTTCATCGGAGGTTCTATGCGACGTGTAATTCCAGTGTTTTGGTTGATCGTTTTCAGTATCGGGGCAGCGCTTGCCCAGCAAAACGAGCCGTATTTCGTGGTAAAAATGAACGGCAAATTTGGTTATATTGACCGTACCGGAAAAATAATCATCGAGCCTCAGTTTGACGAGGCCATGCTGTTTGAGGGATCCATTGCGCGGGTGAAGGTGGGCGACAAATGGGGCGCCATCAACGTCAAAGGTCAGTTTGTAATTAATCCTCAGTATGGACGGTTCTGGCCGTACAGCGAAAAACTGGCCTCCGTGCAGGTCGGTGATAAATGCGGCCTGATCGACATGGGCGGCAAAATGGTTGTCCAACCCATTTATGACTGGATTGGGAAATTCAGCGAAGGGCTGGCGCAGGTTGGGCTCAAGGGAAAGTTCGGTTACATCGATACCAAAGGCCGTTTGGTTATCAACCCGCAGTTTGACGCCGCCGGAAATTTCAGCGAGGGATTGGCCGCGTTTCTCGATTCCGCTCTGTGGGGCTACATTGACAAACAGGGGCATATCGTGATTCCGGCGCAGTTTGATTTTGCTGATGAATTTAAAGAAGGCCGGGCTTGCGTGAAGCAAAATGATAAGGCGGGTTTTATAGATCCTACAGGCGCGCTGACGATTCCGCCCCAGTTTGACCAGGCCTGGAATTTCGAGCAGGGTATCGCGATGGTAAAAGTCGGCGGGAAGTACGGATTCATTGATAAAAACGGCACTCTTCTTATTAACCCGCAGTACCGCTGGGTGCGCACGTTCAGCGAGGGTTTGTGCGCCGTACAGATGGGTAATAAACGCGGTTACATTGATACCACCGGCCACGTGGCCATTTATCCGTATTTCGACGATGCCGGCAATTTTTTCGAGGGTTACGCGCGCGTAAAAATCGACAACCAGTACGGGTTTATTGACAAAACCGGAAAAATGATGATTCCGCCGCAGTTCGATCACGCACTGGGCTTCCATAACGGCCTTGCAGCGGTCTATTACGGGGGTCATTATCTCGATTTCATTGACGGCAAGAGCGGCGTACGGATGGGTTACGTCAATAAAACCGGGCAAATTGTCTGGAATCCCAGGAATTAAATCGTATCGGTTTAATCACGTCTTCTGCAGCTAGCGGACGTCAAAGGTACTGATAATCGTGTCTTTTTTCCAGTTCACGTCATCCCGTTCCGGGTAATCGGTCGTATAATGCAGGCCGCGGCTTTCCTTGCGCATCTTCGCGCAGCGGATGATCAGCTTGGCTAACTTACCGATGTTACGCAGTTCAATGAGTCCTTCGGTAACCTTTGTTTTCTTGTAAAAGGTTTCGATTTCCTCCAGTATGAGTTGTATGCGTCGTTCGGCGCGCTCAAGGCGGAGGTTGGAACGGACAATGCCTACGTAATCCCACATAATTTTCTGGATTTCCTCGCGGTTGTGCGCGATGAGGATCCATTCCTCGTTGCTGAACGTGCCGGTGTCGTCCCACGGCGGTATAGGCGGGTCGTGGAATCGGGTTTCCGGCAGAAAGGACTTGACGTGAGCGGCGACCCGGTCCGCGAAGACCACCGCTTCCAGTAACGAATTGCTGGCCAGGCGGTTGGCGCCGTGCACGCCGGTCATAGCCACTTCGCCGCATGCGTATAAACGCCGGATATCCGTGCGTCCGTACGTGTCGGTGATGACGCCGCCGCACATGTAATGCGCCGCGGGTACAACCGGGATAAGTTCTTTCGTGATATCAATTTTATAATCCAGGCACCGGTTGTAAATGTTGGGAAAATGCTCGATAACGGCGTTGCGGTCCAAATGGCGCAAATCGAGATAGACCCATTGGTCGCCGCGTTTTTTCATTTCGGCGTCAATCGCCCGGGCGACAATATCCCTTGGCGCCAGTTCTTTCTGCTCGTGATAGCGTTCCATGAAGCGCTCCCCGTCGCCATTGACAAGATAGGCGCCGAAGCCGCGCACGGCCTCGCTGATCAGGAACGACTGGGCGGCAGGATGGTACAGCGTGGTCGGGTGAAACTGCATGAATTCCAGATTGCCCACGCGCGCGCCGGCCCGGTATGCCATGGCAATCCCGTCTCCGGTTGCGATTTTAGGATTGGTCGTATGCCGATATACGTGGCCGCATCCGCCGGTAGAAAGCAGCGTGGCCCTGGCCAGAAATCGCTTCACGCGCAGAGCCGTCTCATCAAACGCATAGGCGCCGTAGCACTCCACGGCTGTTTCCCGAACCACCTTAACGCCGGTGTGATGCTGGGTGATCAGCTCCATGGCGATATGGTTTTCAAACACGTGGATATTCGGGTGCTGCTTGATGGCCTGAATCAGCGCGCGCTCAATTTCGCGGCCGGTGAGGTCCCGGGCATGCACGATGCGGTTTCGGGAATGACCGCCCTCGCGGCCCAGATCAAGCCGGTTGCTCTGATGTGTAAACTGCACGCCGATGCGTATCAATTCCTCAATGGCGGCCGGCCCGTGCCGGACAATCAGTTCCACAACTTCCCGGCGGCACAGGCCCGCGCCGGCCCGGAGCGTATCCTCGATATGCAGGTCGTAGCTGTCGTCGGCTCCGAATACCGACGCGATGCCGCCCTGTGCGTAATTCGTGTTGCTCTCGGTATCTTCCTTTTTGGTAATCAGCGAAACGGTGCCGAATTCGGCGCATTTAAGCGCGGCGGACAAGCCGGCAATTCCGGAGCCGATAATCAAAACATCCGATTGGATCAGGTCGGTCATGCCATCGCTTTCGAATAATAAAAATACGGGTTAAGATGCTGTACAAAAAATCTTTCGGCCGGAATAGCTACCGGGTAAACGCTTTCAGGTTATTGTCCTGAAGCGGAATAAGCCGTTTCACGGCTCAGGACCTTGCCGGCCTGCATCGGCCGCTTGTGGGAACGCCGGTACTGCAGCGCCGCGCGCACAAATTCCCGGAACAGCGGATGCGCCTTAATGGCGCGGGATTTCAGCTCGGGATGGAACTGCACGCCCGTGAACCACGGATGGCCGGGCAGTTCGATGATTTCCACTAACTTTTCATCGGGAGACATGCCGGAGAAAGTCATACCGTGTTTCTTGAAAATATCGATATAGGCGTTGTTGAATTCATAGCGGTGGCGGTGGCGTTCATGAATCAGATGGGTGCCGTAGGCATCGAATGTTTTGGTGCGGCCGGAAAGCACGCAGGGATAGGACCCCAGCCGCATGGTGGCGCCCATTTCCTTAATGTTTTTCTGCGACTCCATGAGGTCAATCACGGGATGCTTGGTGCGTTTGTTGAATTCGCTGCTGTTGGCGCCGGTAAGGCCGCAGACGTGGCGCGCAAACTCGATGCTTGCGCACTGCATGCCAAGGCAGATCCCGAAAAAGGGCACCTGGTTTTCACGGGCATACTGAACGGCGCGGATCATTCCTTCGATGCCGCGGGAGCCGAATCCGCCCGGCACAAGAATGCCGTCAAAATCCTGCAGGCACTTTTTCGGCGGCAGGGATTCCAGCTGTTCCGTGTCAATCCATTCCACGCAGACTTTTGCATTATTGGCCACGCCGGCGTGGATGAAGGATTCGGCAATGCTTTTATACGCATCCGGCAGGCCCGTATACTTGCCGCAGACCGCAATGCGGGCGCCATACGCCGGACGGTAAATCCGTTCCACCAAACGGTTCCAGGCTTTCATATCAATCGGCCGGTTATGGAGGTTCAGCTTCCTCAGCACCATCGCGTCGAGGCCCTGCCGGTGGATGATTTGCGGGACTTCGTAAATGGAGCGTACATCCGGCGCCTCAAACACCGCGTCCGGATGCACGTTGCAGAATAAGCCGATCTTACGCTTCACGTCGCTGACGATGGGTTTCTCGGTGCGGCACAGAAGGATATCGGGCTGGATGCCGATCTCGCGCAATTTCATCACACTGTGCTGAGTCGGTTTGGTTTTCAGTTCGTCGGAAGTTTTAATAAACGGCACCAGCGTCACGTGAATGTTGATCGTGTTGCGAGGGCCTTGTTCGAGGCAGAATTGCCGGATGGCCTCGAGAAACGGCAGGCTCTCGATATCGCCGACGGTGCCGCCAATCTCGCTGATGATAAACTCGTAGCCCTCTTCCGACAGGCTCGTAATGCGCGCCTTAATCTCATCGGTGATATGAGGAATCACCTGCACGGTAGCGCCGAGATAATCGCCGCGGCGTTCTTTGTCAATCACCGTTTTGTAAATCTTACCCGTCGTATGGCTGTTGTGGGCGCTCATATTCACGTCAATGAACCGCTCATAATGTCCCAAGTCCAGATCGGTCTCCGCGCCGTCGTCGGTGACGAACACTTCGCCGTGCTGGTACGGACTCATCGTGCCGGGATCCACGTTGATATAAGGATCAAATTTCTGAATGGTCACGGAATAACCGCGCGCTTTGAGCAGCACGCCAAGACTGGCCGCCGAGATCCCCTTGCCCAGTGAGGAAATGACGCCGCCCGTGACAAATACATATTTCGTCTGTTTATTCTTGGAAGCCATCGAATGGTTCTGGTTTATGTGATCACTTTGGGAACTACAAAATATTGCCAGCTCTTTTCCGGGGCGTTTTGCAGCGCCTGATCCACGGTCAAGCCTTCTGTGATTTCGTCTTCGCGAAATACATCCGGGTATTCGATGGGATGATAGGTAATATCCGTATCCGCCGTGTCCAGTTCGTTAAGTTTTTCCACGTATCCTAGAATCTGATTCATCTGATTGGTGAATTTCTGCAATTCGGCCGGTTCAAATTCCAAATAAGCTAACGCAGCTATTTTTTTTACATCGTCCAGCGTTACAGACATCAGGCCGTCTCCGGTTTGTTTTCGGTTGTCCGCAATATAGAGGAATTGAACGGGATAGTCAAATATTTTTAAGCATGAAGCCGAATACGATTTATTATCCATCCGGAAATCGCAGTGCGTATATTTTTTAATGAACAAACCGGCCGCTTCATTGCCATTTAAAGACATTACGAAATCCACATCATTCCGAAAAGAAAGCTTAAGCTGCGCCAGGTTTAGTTTTTAATTTTTATGGAAATTTAATTTCCCGGATCGGCGGTTCATTGAGTTTCAGCCAATAATGGCTCATGCATTTAATGACGTCCGTGAATTGTTCATAGGACAACGGTTTGCGTATATAGCTATTGACTCCGAGCGAGTAACCGGCAATGATGTTGTTCTCATTTTCTGATGCGGTAAAAATGACGACCGGGTATAAGCGGGTTATTTCATTATGCCGGATCGTTTTCAGGACTTCCAGCCCGCTTTGGGTATCGAGTTCCAGGTCCAGAATAATAAACGCCGGCGGTTCCAGAATGTCGCGGCCGTTATATTGGCCTTCGCCCAATAGATAGTCCATCGCAATGGATCCGCTGCTGGCGGTGACGATAGGGTTTTCAATTTGGCTTGTTTTGAAAGCCCGGATAATCAGATCAACCTCATCCGGATTGTCTTCGATTAAAAGGATTTCTTTCATTGTCCGCAACCTTCCGTTCTGTTTTTGTATTTGTAGATATCATTGTTTTCGGAATATATCCATGGATAACTGCCGTTGGACCGCATATTCGTAAGCGTTATAGTGTAAAATAAAATGTCGCGCCGCGGTTGAGGGCGCCTTCGGCCCAAACGCGTCCGCCGTGTTTCTGAATGATGCGCCGCACCGTAGCCAATCCGATGCCGGTGCCTTCGTATTCGCTGGTTTTATGCAGCCGTTCAAAGGCGTTAAAAAGTTTGTACGCATACTGCATATCGAATCCGGCGCCGTTGTCTCTGACCCAAAACACCGTTTCGCCGTCCCCGGTTGTTTTTTTAAATTCAATAATCGGAAGCGGCTGATGGCGTGTGAACTTGACGGCATTGCAGAATAAATTGGTCAGCACAATCTGTATGAGTTTGCTGTCGCAGTTTGCCCGAAGATCTTTTTCTATTTCCCATTGTATTTTCCGGTCCGGTTCCTGGCAGGTTATATCCGGAATGAGGGCTTCGGCCAGTTCGGTCAGGTTGACGGGAAAGCGGCTAATCTCAGCGCGTGAAATCCGTGAGAGTTTCAGCATATCGTCAATCAGCGCGGCCATTTTTTTTACGGCGTTACGGATTTTCTGAATATCCTCAAGCCCTTTCGTATCCGGTGAGGAAACAAAATCATCATGCAGGACGGAGCTGTAACCGTCAATAATCTGCAGCGGTGTACGCAGGTCGTGGGAAACGGAATAGCTGAACGCTTCCAGTTCCTGATTAACGGTTTTGAGCTGGGCGGTCCGCTCTTCGACGCGGCGTTCGAGTTCTTCGTTGAGTTTCCGGATCGCTTCCTCTGCGTTCCGGCGCTCGGTGATGTCATAAATAATGCCGATATAACCAATCAAATTTTCCTGATCGTCTTTATGGGGAACAGCTTGTCCGCTGACCCACGTGACGGTACCGTCAGTGTGTAAAAAACGGTATTCTTCTCTGGAATAGTCGCCGGCATTTACGGCTTTCTGCCAGTTGGCGGCAACCCGATCGCGATCGTCAGGATGCACCGCGTTCAGCCATCCATTGTTGAGAGCTTCCGAACGACTCATATGGGAAATGGAGCACCAGTAAGGATTGACGTAGGTGGTGGATCCGTGGATATCGGTACGGAAAATCCCGACCGGCGCGGTTTCGGTCAGGGTTCTAAACAGTTGTTCACTCCGGTACAGTGCTTCCTCGGCCTTTTTGCGCGATTCGATGTTTTCTTCAAGTTCCCGGATATATTTTTTTAGCCGGATTTCGTTTTCCTCCGTCTGCCGCATTTTATCCTCCAGCTTGCGGATGAGCGCCGCGTTATACTCTTTCAGCACCACCGTTTCAGCCGCGCCCGCAATGACCGGGGGCCGCGATGCTCCGGTTTTAATGTCTTTTAGGACGTCCGCCACTAACGTCATGAATGTATCGGGCTCCTGCGGCTTCAGTATAAATTTATCCGCGCCGAGACTCAGCGCAAATTCTTCGTCTTTCTGATCGGTATAGGTGGCGGTGTAAAAAATAAAGGGAACGTGCTTCAGGCGCGGATGCTTCTTGCATTCCCGGCAGAGTGTGAATCCGTCCATCACCGGCATGAGGATATCGGAAATGATGAGGTTACAATCATTATTTTCGGCCAGTTCCAAAGCTTCCTGGCCGTTTTTTGCGGTCAGGGTCTCGTAACCATGGCCCCGGAACAGCGATTCCAGTAAATAGGTGTTTTCCGTTTTGTCGTCAACGATTAATATTTTCATAACGGCTTTTCCCTCCGTTGGATGAGTTCTGCTGGCAGAAACGAGAACATCTGGTTAATAAAGGTATCGGGATTAATCGGCTTTTCAATGTAGCCAGTCGCTCCGGATTCCAGGGCTTTTTCCCGGTCGCCGGGCATGGCAAAGGATGTCACCGCGATGATAGGCGTTTGTTTCAGTATTTCATGCGCGCGGATTTTCTCGGCGACGGAATACCCGTCCATAATCGGCAGTTGAATATCCAAAAGAATAATATCCGGACGTTGCGCGAGAGCCGTCTCAATGCCGTCTTTGCCGTTATATGCCTGCAGGACGTCAAATTGCTCTTTCTGGAGAAGATACGTCAGCATATACATGTTCATCTCATTGTCTTCGATAATCAGGATTTTAATTTTCATGGATGTCGCCTCCGGCTGAAGACAGTGTCGTGCGGTTAAATAACGGGAGGCTAACGGTAAACGTGCTGCCTTTGCCCGGTTCGCTTTCGACGGTAATCGTGCCGCCCAGTTTTTCCGCCAGTTTCCGGCTGATAGATAATCCGAGGCCCGTCCCGTCATGATCGCGCGCGATGCCGGTCACTACCTGGCTGAACGGCTTGAACAGTTTGTCCATATCCTCTTTACGGATGCCGATGCCGGTATCCATAACGCGGGTGATGAGGTGCTGGCCGTCCGACATGCAGGCGACGGTCACGGAGCCCCGATCCGTAAACTTCACGGCGTTGTTGACCAGATTTAATATAATCTGTTCCACCCGCCGTTCATCGCTTTGCAGCACGCCGACGGTATCCGCAATGATCAGCTGCAGGTCAAGATTTTTTTTCAGCGCCTGCGGTTTGATGGCCGCTATGACACGCCGGAGCAGGGCCGGAAAATCAAAACTCTTGAGACTCACCACCAGCCGGCCGGCTTCGATTTTCGAAATATCGAGCACATCGTTGACCAAATCCAACAGATGCATGGCGCTGGCCTTAGCCATTCCGAGCTGTTTCGCCTGCTCCTCGTTAAGCGGGCCCGCAAAGCCCTTGAGAAGAATGCCCGTAAATCCGATGATGGAATTGAGCGGCGTGCGCAGTTCATGCGACATCGTCGCGAGAAACGCCGATTTCAGACGGTCGGCGGATTCCGCGTTCTCCTTGGCGATTTCCAGTTCGGCTGTCCGCTCCCGGACCATGGCTTCCAGATGAAGGCGGTATCTTTCCAGTTCGGCTTCCGCGCGCTTACGTTCGGTAATATCGTTGATGACGGCGATCCGAGCCGCCCGGCCGTTATACATAAACTGATGCGAATAGGCTTCGATGGTAATCTGTGTCCCGTCTTTTTTGATGTGGTGCCACTCGCCGGCGTACGCATGCCCGTGGAGTCTGGCGGTCAATTCTGCGATCGCTTTTTTTTCCGGCTCCGGATAAAGATCCGGAAGTTTTAACGCCAGCGCTTCGTCTTTGGTGTACCCGTAATGAGAAGTGAAAGCGTCGTTGACGGCCAGCAAAAATAAACTGCCCAGTTCATAAACCAGCATGGGCAGCGGATTTTGCTCAAACAGGTAACGGTAGTGCTCCTCACAGTTCTCTGAGCGTTTTCTGGAGCTGAAGAATTTAAAGGCTCGCTTCATGAAAAACTCCGGTTGTGTATCGCTCTTATACTTACAATATAGAACAATTGTTGCGGTTTTACAACATATAAAAATCGAAATAATATGAACGTATAAAATCCATTCGCGAACACGGTTAGGTCCGTTTCGTTTGTTTCGGCGTGATGCTATCCATGCATTCTTATTTGAGTGCATAGGGGCGTCGATGAGCATACGATATACGACCTGCCTTTCGCGCCATGACGTTATCCGGATGGCGAAACTACCGAAATATCCGTTTCAGCCATAAACCCATACCGCACATCATTTTTTAAAGCGGCGGTTTCTATCCGGCGCTTGTCGGTGAAGGGATTACAATGCACCGGCAGCGCGGCACCTTACCGGCTTCGGGTTTTATCTGAATGGACTTCAGATTCGATTTTAGTCGGCGATGGTTTTCAATAGCACGGCCACAGATTAAAGCCGGTAGGATGCTTTTTAATGCCTCAGTGTTTTCATGGGTCATTCCGAAATGGATACCGCATCAATGAGAACCGGAACTTATCACCGTTCATCATAGAATCGAGAATCCGTAACGATTTTTTAATCAGCGGGAATTTTTCCTGCCCGCTATCAGGCTTTTCCAAAACCCGGTTTTGAATTTTGCCGACAGTCTATACCCGGCGGAATCCGATCGTCCAACAAATGCGACAGACATCCTTTTTTCAGGCTTTGCAAGCCTGCGCATCCTTCGGTCGCCCGGGATGGTTTCAGGGAAAAGGCGCGAATACCCATGACGCGTCGTTATTCTGTATGATGATGATAGGCTTTCATTAAGTTGATTGATGTAAAAAGTGCTAAAAATTTGTGCATTTTTGAAGCTATATAAAAAACTAGTAATAGTTGCGCCGAATTTACTTAAAGACAGACCCATGCCCTGTTTTGTATATGTAAAAATATTTGCGCTCTATAAAAAATAGGTTTATATTATAAAATAATCATCAAAAGGCCATCTCATGAAAAAGCAGTTCGGATTCATAATCCTGATAAGTTTTCTGCTGTTTGCCGTTCCGGACTGCAAGCCGCAGAAAGAAAGCATCGACCGCAAGCCGGCGGTGGCCGGGGCGTTCTATCCTGGCGGTAAAGACGATCTGCAGCAAACGCTCCGCGCCTTATTTGCCGGAGCCCGACCCAAACAGGTTCAGGATACTCTTCTCGCTGTGATCGCGCCGCATGCCGGGTACGTGTTTTCGGGAGAAGTAGCCGCTTCCGCGTTCAACCAGATTGATTCGGAGCATACTTACGATAATATATTTGTAATCGGTTCCAGCCATCGCATCGCCTTCGAAGGCGCGTCGGTTTATACGCAGGGCGATTTCCTCACACCGCTGGGAGCCGTTACGGTGAACCGGGACGTTGGTGAACGCCTGATCAGTGAACATAAGATTTTCAGCAACCGCATGGATGCGCATATCACCGAGCACAGTCTCGAAGTACAATTGCCGTTCCTGCAATACCATCTCAGGAAGGCGTTCCGCGTGGTTCCCGTCGTTATCGGCGCGCAGAATCCGGAAACCTGCAGGGCGATTGCCCGCGCCTTGAAACCGTATTTTAACAGCCGCAACCTTTTTGTGATTAGCACGGATTTTTCCCATTATCCGTCGTATGCCTCCGCGCGAAAAACCGATAGCGCCTCCGCGAAGATATTATGCGCTAATTCCTCGGAAACGATGATGCGATGGATGAAGGATCTGGAAAATCACCAAATACCGAACCTGGCCACAGGCTTGTGCGGATGGTCGAGCGTGCTGACGCTGATGTATCTGACCGAAACCGATTCGGCCATCTCGTACCGGATGATTCAATATAAAAACTCCGGCGATTCGGAATACGGCGATACCAGCCGATGCGTCGGCTACTGGGCGCTCGCAGTGTCCAAAACCATTAACCGGGAGAAAACGAACACTATGGATTTCAAACTGACGGATCAGGAAAAGAAAAACCTGCTACGGATTGCCCGCCTTACCATTGAAAAATACGTCACGGACAAATCCGTACCGGCGATTGACACGAGTTGGCTGACCGAAGCGCTGAAAACAAAATGCGGCGCGTTTGTGACTCTGCACAAGCACCAGCAATTGCGCGGATGCATTGGCCGGTTCGGCGCAGAAGAGCCGCTCTATAAAGTGGTGCAGGAAATGGCGATTGCCGCCGCCACGCAGGATTACCGCTTCACGCCGGTCACGCCGGACGAAGTGAAAAATCTTGAAGTGGAAATATCCGTGCTGACTCCCATGCGGAAAGTGCAGTCCGCTGATGACGTCGAGCTCGGTAAACACGGTATTTACATCAAGAAAGGTTTTCGCGGCGGGACCTTTCTGCCGCAGGTCGCCACTGAAACAGGATGGACGAAGGAGGAGTTTCTTGGTTATTGTTCCCGCGACAAGGCCGGCTTAGGTTGGGACGGCTGGAAAGACGCGGAATTGTATGTGTACGAAGCGCTCGTTTTTAACGAAGCCGATTGGGCCAAAGAGTAACCGTGAATGAAACGACGCCGTTGCATCAGACATCCGGACGTTTACCGAAGCTGGCCCTGACCGCTTCGGCGGCAATGGTGGGCCTGAGCGCCATTGTGACGCAAATCATTCTCCTCCGGGAATTTCTGAACATTCTTTACGGCAATGAACTGATAGTGGGATTGCTGCTTTTCGAGTGGATGCTTTTTACCGGCGCGGGCGCGTGGTTGTCGCAATACCTTAAACCGAAAACCGTGTCGCTGACCCTGCTGGGCAGTCTGCAGATCCTCATGGCGTTGCTGCCGCTTATTTTAGCGCTGGGACTGTATCTGGCGCGGTCGCTCGGGTTCCCCTACGGCACCACGCCCGATGTCAATGGCATGCTCGGACTGACGGCCGCCATCCTGTTGCCGTACACTTTGCTTTCCGGCTGTCTGTTTCCGCTACACGCTGAAATATTCCGGCAGCTATTCCGCGAAGATTTCATCGCGCGGATTTATTCATGGGAGTCCGCAGGCAGCGCCGCCGGCGCCATTGTCTTCAGCGTCATATGGATACACTGGCTGGGATCATTTGAATCCCTGATGGCGCTGATGGTGGTTCATCTGTTCATGGTTTTTCTGTTGGGTATGGCCTTCCGACGCCAGAAGATGATGGTGGCGCCGTTTTTAATTGCAACGGTGGTCGTGCCCGCCTTTGTTATTTGGCGTCCGGATTATAGCGTGCGGCAGCAATTATTTCCGGGACAGACGATTATCGCGCAAGCCGATACGCCCTACGGTAACATTACAATCACTGAACAGGCCGAACAGAAAAATATATTTCTTAATCACACTCTGATGCTATCCAGTCAGGAAATAACCGCCGACGAGGAAGCTGTACATTATGCCATGATACAGCCGGACACCATCCGCCGCGCGCTGATTATCGGCGCCGGACAAGACGGGATTTTTCGCGAAGCGATGAAATACCATCCGGCGCGCCTCGATTATGCCGAGGCGAATCCCTGGCTGATTGCGTTGACCGCGCGATACGGTTTCCGGACAGAACACGATTGTGTGCACGTACAGTATCGGGACGGAAGGCTTTTTCTGAAGGAAAACCCATGGTTCTATGAGGCCGTGCTGATCCTGATGCCGGAACCCGCGACGCTTCAGTTAAACCGTTTTTATACTGCCGAATTTTTCAGAGAGGCGAAAGCGCATCTTACGCGCCGCGGTGTCCTCGCTTTGCGGGTCAATTCCTCGGCCGATTATATGTCCGCCGAAAGCCGGCTGAGACACAGCGCCTTATTCCGCACATTAAAAACGGCATTCCGGAATGTCATCATCATTCAGGGACAACAAGATTATTTTATTGCGTCGGACGGGCCGCTTACGCCCCGTGTTACCAAACGCCTGGAAATGCGCGGTATCGAAACGGTTTATGTCAACGGGTATTACCTTCAGGATGATATTCTGGAACGCCGTTCGGAGTGGATTGCGCGGCAGTTGGATTCCGCGGCCGCGATTAATACCGATTTCAGACCGGTAGCATATTTTTACCAGATAAGGCTGTGGTTGAGTTCCCTTGAAAGTACAGCCGGCCTGGCAGGAGTGATCATGGTTTTATTGATAGCTGTATTTTGTATCCGGCGGGACAGCCTGCACTGGGGGGTTGCCGTTTGCGGTCTGACGGCTTCTACGGCGGAGGTGCTTCTGATGATTGGCCTGCAGATATTCTACGGCTACCTGTATCAGTGGATTGGATTGATTATCGCGCTCTTTATGCTCGGCCTTTATGCGGGCGCCCGGCTTCCGGTTAAAGTGTCTCCGGACGTGGCCTGCCGCCGTTTCAAGACTAATCAACTCTTACTGATGGTTTATTTATTACTGCTGCCTCCGGTTTTTTATATTTTAGCCGCCTATATCCATCTTGATGCTATAACGCCCGGCGTGATATGGCTACTGACGCTGTGTGTGGCCTTCATCGTCGGGTATCAGTTTAATCTCTCCGTCTGTGTTGCGCGGGGAAGCGATACGGATAAATCGGCCCGATTATACGGCGCGGATCTCATCGGATCGGCGACAGGCGCTCTGGTGACGACGGTCATCGGATTGCCGTTGCTGGGGCTGACAGCTTGGTGTGTGCTATGTGGTTTACTCGTCGGCCTGAGCGCGCTGATGATCCGGAGGACTGATCAATCTTTTACTGCGAAAGGGGTATTATGAAACCATCTAAAGGAAACGGCCGGTGCATGACCAAACGTGAATTTATCTGGCACTGCCTGATCGGCGCCGGCGGTCTTTTTCTGGGTTTTTGCAGCAAACCGACCGACACGGCCAACGGCAAATCTGTCCGCGCGTTTTCGGATGATCTCTGGAAATGGAGTAAGGAGGCGATGTTTTACTCCGTGACGGCCCGCGGACTTCTCTGCAAAAAATGCCCCAACAACTGCGTCCTGCAGGAGGGGCAGACCGGCCTGTGCCGTAATCGGGTCGCATATAAAGGCAAAATGTATTCTATTGCGTACGGCAATCCCTGCGCCGTGCACATCGATCCAATTGAGAAAAAGCCGTTTTTCCATTTTCTGCCTGGGATAAAATCGTACTCGGTGGCCGCCGCAGGATGCAATTTCGCATGCCTTAACTGCCAGAACTGGCAAATCGCGCAAGTCAGTCCGCGGGAAACGGAAAATTACGATCTGATGCCCGAAGCGGCCGTGGAACAATGTCTGACCTATCAATGCGAATCCATAGCCTACACGTATTCGGAGCCGATTACGTTTTATGAGTACGCGTATGACACGGCCAAACTGGCGCGCGCCAGGAATATAAAAAATGTGTGGAAATCCAACGGTTACATCCATGAAGAACCGCTCCGCCTGCTCTGCAAACAACTCGACGCGGCGAACATCGATCTGAAGGGATATGATGACGATACCTATCTCCGGTTAAACGGCGGCCGCCTGCAGCCTGTCCTGCAGGCGTTGAAAATATTTAAGGAGGAAAAAGTCTGGCTGGAGATAACCAACCTGGTCATTCCGGGCTGGACGGACGATCTGGCGCAAATAAAGAATATGTGCCGGTGGCTGGCGGATAACGGTTTATCCGACGCGCCGCTGCATTTTACGCGGTTTACCCCGATGCACAAGCTCACCCAGGTACCGGCCACGCCGGTATCCACGCTGGAGAAAGCGCGTGAAACGGCCATGAAAGAAGGCCTGAAATATGTTTATCTCGGAAATGTTCCGGGACATGCTTCGGAAAACACATATTGCCATCAGTGCGGCAAGATGATTCTGCAACGGCGCGGCTTTGTGATTGTCCGCAACGCCATGAATAAAGGAAAATGCAGTTTCTGCGGCGCGGTTATTCCCGGGGTTTGGAGTTGAAGTCCTTTTCGATTCCCAACGAAAGCATGGAACGGTTGTAATGCATGCTGGTAAAAAGAATCTGGTTGGCATACCAGTGCAGGCGGAGTTTGATTTCGTATTCGTCCGGCAGTTTTTTCCCCAGTTCCAGCACAAGCATCTTATCGTCGAGTCCCGGCTGGTAGGTTGAAATGTCGGGGCTGATGATCGTGTCCGGGTATTTATACCATAGCGTCGAAGCGTAAGCCTTGATGAAGAGGCCCTTGCCGAGCGGACGGAGTCCCATCAGATTGATGCGGTGCAGATAAAAGCTGGAACCGTAGCTGTTTGAAAAAACCGCGTGATACTGGTAATCGGCTCGAAACAGGGTTTTTAAAAAATATAATTCGAGCATCAGCCCCGCGCCAAAGGTGTTGTCGCGTTGCCGGATATCGAGGTAGCGGTTTTCGCGGCTCCAGGCGTACTTGGAATACTGATGATTGCCGGCCATCAGCAGGATACGGCAGTGGTTCATCTCGGAAAAAAATTTGTCCACTGTGCCGGTTATAACGTCGGACAAATTATTATAATTGGTGAATGAATTAAAATACGTTTTTGTCCGGGTGGCTTCGAGCGTCAGAAGGCTTCTTGATTTATGATGCTTGAGCATTCCGGCTATGCCGCCACCGATAACGCGGTAATTCCGGTTGTCGCGCAGGTAGTTCTTGGACTCAAACCGTGCCAGCGGCTGAAGATAAAATCCTTTTGAAACCTGACGGGTATAGGACGCGGATAGCTGATTCAGCGTGCGGCTTTTGTCAAAGTGGTTGCCGAAAAACAGGTTGGTTGTTTTAAGACTCAGATTCCATTCATGCAGAAAAGCGTCTGAAGGCGTTGTATAAACCGCATCGACAGCGGCATTGGTCTGCAGCCCGGCGTCGGTGCGGTTGCGCGTGTCCTCACCGATGTTACTGTCAAACATGCCTCCGGTGTAAAGCCGGCTTTCTACTGTCCATTGGGCGGCCAGAGGTGTTGAGAGCAAGAAAAAAAAAACCCATGATATAACCCACCGTCTTCTTACTGGCAAACGGCATTCAAAACGGTCGGCCATGTCATGTCCCGGAATGGAGTGGATGAAAAATTATTTACCGTAACGCAGTTTATATTCGGCTAAGCGCCGCAGTTCGCCGGATATTTTTTTGAAATGGCGGGCTTTATTCTGTGCCAGACGGCGTTCGACGTTCAGTTTTTGAATGATGGACTGAAAATCATCGGTGGAGTATATGGGCTGGTTGGACAGTTCCAGGCGGCTGTTCAGAAACAGGGGGTTTTGTGAAGAAGTTGCAGTAATTCCGGTAAGGCTCTGGGTGCGCAATAACATTTCATCCTGACTTGCGGCACGGCTCAAATTCTCGGCGCCGCCCAAAAGGGTTCCTCCGGATTCCGCGTTTTTATTCTGAGTAATCTTCATTTCCCGGTTTTTATCTAATAGGTATACATCGTCTACGAACCGGCGGGCCTGTTTTTTGATTTCATTTTCCGACTCGATAAGGTCAATCTTTCTGTCGATTTGCTCGATATAGCGTACCAGTTTGTCGTGCTGATCCATCAGGTAATCCGATTTTTCGATAAGCACTTCGGGATCATCGGTTTTCTGGTGACGGATTTCCTGATAAGTGATGGTAAGAGGTTCCACCGCCTGGGATTGCATTTCCAGTTTTTCCAGTATCATTGCCTGGAGCGTTTCCACAAAGTCGCCCCGTTCGTCCGAACCCTGCGGAGATTGTTCAATCTGTCTGAGAACGGCGCGAATTTCGTCCTCCATCAGCCGGACTAACTGTTCAAGTTTTTCTTTGTTGGTATCATAGTGCGCAAGAGTCAGCTTGTCGATTTTAACCATTTGCTGGGATATATCTTCGGACTGTTTGAGGAGGCTTTTTAATTGAATGCGCTCGAAGAAACCCAGTTCTTTCTTTTCTTTCAGCTGTGAAATGAGAATGACATTGCTGTCGTATTCCGCCATCAGGTAGTATTTTGTTTTGGCCAGGGCGGTAAGGTCCTGGCGCGATTTTTCCAGATAAGCTTTTAAACCGGATATGGTAGGGGAGGAAAAAGCAGTTGATTTCTGCTGCTGGGAATGAACCGACGTCGCCATAATGACGACGAGAGCGAATATAAACATTCTATGCATACATTTCCTTTGCCGGTAGCAGGCCGCTGTGCATGAGTATCTGTATAATTTTAAAATAAAATCAACCTAAAAGCAAACTTTTTTTTGTATGCTATTTTATTTCCCAGAAATGCGTCAAGTCGGCGAGGCGCCGTCTAAACTACTTATTTTTTTATGAACCGGAATTTCCGATTGCAAAGAACCGATAGTTTATGTATCTTTTTAAAATTTTACGGGAGTATCATGGCCAGAAAATCAGTCAAGAAAACCGGACCGGAAACCGCTACATTTGAACAATCCCTGCAACGGCTTGAAACCATTGTCGAGCGGCTGGAATCGGGCTCCATTCCGCTGGATGAAACGCTGAAGGAGTTCGAAGAAGGCATGCGGCTGATTAAATACTGCAATGAAAAGCTCAATCACGCCGAAAGCCAGCTTAAGATCCTGATAAAAGACGCGCAGGGTAACCTGACTGCCGAGCCGGCCGATGAAACGGAGTAATCAAAACGGCTTTTAGTTCATTATTCATCTTAACCATACGGCGATCAACGGCTTTGGCGGAAAAATTATATACAACCGGCGAGGAAATCGCCAGTAGCATTACCCACGGAATCGGCGCTGTTCTTAGCCTGGCCGGCGCGGCATGGCTGATAATATACGCGGCGTTATACGGCAATGCATGGCATATTGTAAGCGTCAGCGTCTTCGGGTTTTCTCTGATTGTTCTGTTCACGATGTCCACCCTGTACCACAGTTTTCAGAAGCCGCGTGTGAAAAAAATCTTCCGCATTCTGGATCACGCTTCGATCTTCATTTTGATTGCGGGCACCTATACGCCGTTTACGCTTGTAAGTCTGCGGGGTGAATGGGGCTGGACGCTGTTCGGAATCGTGTGGGGCTTGGCCGTTGCGGGAATTATCTCTAAAGTATTTTTAATTGAGAAATGGCCGGCGCTTTCCACGGCGATATACATCGCCATGGGGTGGCTGATCGTTATCGCCACCCGGCCTTTGCTGGCGGCCATACCTACCGGAGGCCTTGTATTTCTCCTGGCTGGCGGTCTATGCTACACGGCCGGAACGGTTTTTTACGTGGTGAAGCGGATACCGTATCATCACATGATCTGGCATTTGTTCGTACTGGCCGGCAGTCTGTGCCATTTCTTCGCCGTGATGATGTATATTATACCGGATGGTGATGAATAAGCTTAAAATATATGCAACCCTACAACGAATCCATGAAATACCGCCGATGGCGGGAATTGCTCCGCCGAAACGGCATTGACGTTAAATCCGAGGAAGAACTGTACACCGTTCATAAACCTGACGGCGAAGCGCTGTTCATTCTGCTGCGTATGCATGCGGTAGATCCCGATGGTGTTCCGCTGCTGCCCACCGTCATGCTCCGCGGCCATTTCGTTTCCGTATTAATCTGTCTGACGAATAGGGAAACCGGACAGCGTTTTTTGTTGCTGGTCAAACAACGCCGCGTTGCCGACGGCAGTTATTTTTATGAACATCCGGCCGGCATGTGCGACAGCGATACCGATCCCTACGCCGTTGCCGTCCGCGAGGTGGAAGAAGAAACCGGTTTAGTGATTGGCCGTGATGATCTGCATCGGTTGAATCAGGAACTTTTGTACAGTTCACCCGGACTGCTGGATGAAGCGGGCTACTTTTTTTACTATGAGCGGACACTTCCGGAATCAGAAATAGCCCGTTACCGGAACCGTCAGACCGGCGCGGTCGGCGAACATGAATACATTCGCACGCATATCTGCACCCTGGATGAAGCGAAACGCCTGATTCGCAATACAAACGGATTGCTGCATCTGTATCTTTATGAAGCCGTCCGGGGCGCTGCATCTGAAGATAAAAACCCAGGAGCCACGCATGATTAAGCCGTTGTCGCCGGACCGGTTGCGGTACACCTATGATCCGCAGCAACTGGATTTTAACGATGAAGAAGATTTCCGCCCGTCCGAAGGCATCATCGGCCAGCATCGCGCGGTAAGCGCCTTGGACTTTGGATTAAATATCGAGGAAATCGGCTTCAACATCTACGTCGCCGGACCCCGCGGTATCGGCAAGATGACGGCGGTGAAATCCTTCCTCGAAGATCTGGCCCGCCGGAAACCGGCCCCGTCGGACTGGTGTTATGTCAATAACTTCAGTGATCCGTACCAGCCCACTGCCATTGGGCTACCGCAGGGAATGGGAAAAAATTTTCAGAACGGCATGCAGCGATTTACGGAACATGTGCGCAAAGAGACGCCTAAACTTTTTGAAAGTGAGGAATACGGCAGTCGCCGCGACGAACTCCTGAATGATCTGAACGCCGAACGGGAAGCTATTTTCAAAACCATTAACCGGAAAGCCAACGAACAGGGGTTTCTGCTTCAGGCCTCGTCGATGGGCATCATGCTTCTGCCGGCCAAAGAAGGCAAGCCGATGCAGGAGTCGGAATGGAATACGCTTTCGCCGGAAGCGCAAAACGAAAAAATCAAAATCCGCGAACGGCTGCAGGAAGAACTGAAAGAAGCCGTCAAACAAACACAAAATCTGGAGCGCAAAGTCCAGGAAGCCCTGCAGGAAATGGACCGGCAGATTGTGCTGTTTATGATAAGCGGCCTGCTCAACGAACTGCGCGAAATCTACCGGGAACACGACGGTATCCTGCAATATCTGGACGCCCTTCAGGAAGATCTGCTGAGTAACATCGAGATCATCAAGGCCGACGCGCAGACCGATCCCAATCTGCTCATGCGCCGCGACGCGTTTTTTAAAAAATTCACTGTGAATCTCATTATTGACAACAGCCGTCAGGAAGGGGCGCCCGTTGTCATGGAGCTCAATCCTACCTACAACAATCTTTTCGGGCGCGTGGAAAAAGAATCGTACATGGGCGGGGTGTACACGGATTTTACGATGATCCGCGGCGGTTCCCTCCACCGCGCCAACGGCGGTTTTATCGTCCTTCCTGTGGAAGACGTGCTCCGCAATTTTATGAGCTGGGACGGCCTGAAGCGCGCGCTGCGCAGCGGTTCGATTACCATCGAGGAACTGTCGGAAAGTATGGGTTTCACCGTCGCTAAAAGCCTGCGGCCTCAGCCCATTCCGCTGAACATCAAAGTGATACTGGTCGGCCGGCCCGTATTTTATTATCTGATGCATTCGCACGACGAGGAGTTTCCGGAACTGTTCCGGGTTAAAGCCGATTTTGACACGTCCATGCCGCGGAACAAAAATAATATCCGGGATTTCCTGATGTTTCTGCGGATGATCTGCCGTAAGGAAAACCTCAAACCGCTTGACCGGGGCGCGGCGGCGCGGATGCTCGAGCATGCCGCCCGTTTTGCCGACGATCAGGAAAAAATTTCCACGCATTTCGGCGCCATGGCCGACGTCATCCGCGAGGCGCATTTCTGGGCATCCAAGGCGCCTGCCGCCGGTATTAGCCGGGTACACATCCAGAAAGCGCTCGATGAAAAATTTTACCGTTCCAGTCTCGTGCTGGAGCGGATCCAGGAACTGATATTGCGGGACGTATTTCTGATTGCCACCGACGGCGCCGCGATCGGACAGGTTAACGGGCTGGCGGTCATGCGCATGGGCGAGTTTGAGTTCGGCCGTCCCAGTCGGATTACGGTATCCGTCGCCCCCGGAACCGAAGGCGTGATCGACATCGAACGGCAGGTGGATCTTGGCGGTCGCATTCACAGCAAAGGCGTACTTATATTGAGTGGCTATCTCCTGAAACGCTTTGCGCAGAAACAAAAACTCTCGCTGGCCGCGCGTATTGCTTTTGAACAAAGTTATGAAGGCGTTGACGGCGACAGCGCTTCTTCCACCGAATATTACGCTCTGATTTCCGCGCTTTCCGGCGTTCCCGTCAAACAGGGCATTGCGGTGACCGGCTCGGTCGACCAGAACGGCACCGTGCAGGCCATCGGCGGCGTCAATCAGAAAATAGAAGGATTCTATGATATCTGCTGCCTGCGCGGCCTCACCGGTCAACAAGGCGTTATCATTCCGAAAGCGAACGTCCACAACCTGATGCTTCGGGAAGATATCGTCGAATCAGCCAGAAACGGGCAATTCCATATCTGGGCCGTAAATACCGTTGAAGAAGGCCTGGAAATCCTTACCGGCAGAAAAGCGGGCGTGAAAGGCCCGCAAAAAGCGTATACCCGCCGTTCGCTTTATTATCTGACTGAAAAAAAATTAAAAGAATTCAGCCGACGGCTCCGAACCGAATCGTCAAAATCAAAAGCAACAAAGCAGAACGCCACCCGGAGACGGCAACGAACAACGCCGCAAAAACCGTTGCCGAAACGTTAATTGCTATTGAAAAAATGAGCAATTATAGCGATTATATCTGACAGGATATTCTGAAACATAAATTATTAGGTACTTTGGGTCAAATAATATTCAAGTAATTTGATGATAAGAAATTCGAGACAAATTCGGGTCAACCAAAAAAGCGGTTGCGCATGAGACAAACCACGCAGACCATCCGTATCAGGAATCCTTACCGTTTCACCGTCAATATTAAAAGCGGGCTGTTCATTCTGGCCATCGTTATTATATTCGCGTTTCTGGTGTACACGCAGTACATCGTGGAACGCCTCCGCGAGGATTCCCGGCATATCGCGAAAATCTACACCCAGATGATCGCGCGCATCGGGCTGGAAGACGCCAACGCGGAATACAATTTTGTGTTCGATGAGATTATCAAGCGCATTGATTTTCCGATTGTCAACACCGATCCCGACGGCGAACCGGTCTCGTGGAGGAATATCGAAGGCGTCCCCTCTGACCGCAACGTGAGGGATGTGGCCGAGCAGTTAAAAGCCGTCATCCGCGAAATGGATGCCGACAATGAGCCCATCCCGATCCTGTATGAAACCACCGTACTTGGATATATCCATTACGATACGGACACCAGCATTATCCGCGAGATTGAATGGCTGCCGGTGATCCAGCTGGCGATAATCGGCGCATTCATTCTGATCGGCTATATTGGATTCAGCAACATCAAGCGCAGCGAACAGCGGATGATCTGGATCGGCATGGCCAAGGAAACGGCGCATCAGATGGCGACGCCGATTTCCTCGCTGATGGGCTGGATTGAACTGTTGCGGCAGGAATCCGAGGGCCGGGATAAAACAATGAAAATACTTAATGAAAGCGAGGACGACCTCAAGCGTCTGGATAAAATTGTTACCCGCTTTTCTCAGATTGGCTCCACGACCGACATCAAGCGGCAGGACATCGTTCCCCTTATTCGGGACACGGCGCAATATTTTCGTAAGCGTCTGCCGCAAGCCGCGCGCACCATTACCATCGAGGAGCAGTTGCCTGACACCCTGCCGGCGGCCGTCAATCCGCAGTTGTTTGCCTGGGTGATCGAAAACGTTATCAAAAACGCCATTGACGCCATTGAAAATAAGGACGGCTTCATTAAAATATCCGCCGCCGTTTCCGGAAAGTGGCTCTCCATCGACGTGCAGGACAGCGGACGCGGCATCGAACTCAAAAACCGCGATAACGTCTTTCGTCCCGGCTACAGCACCAAGAAGCGCGGCTGGGGACTGGGCCTCAGCCTTGCCCGCAGGATTATTGAGGACTATCATCACGGCAAGATTTTTGTGCGGGAAAGCCGTCCCGGCGAGGGCACCACCATGCGCATACAATTAAAAACCGTATAACTTTAATCAGGGAGCATTTCTATGGCATTATCCGAAGAACAAATCCGGCGCGTGGTGGAAGAATCCATCCGCCAGCTGGGACCGCATTCCAGCGAGCAGGCCGTTAAATCGGTCGTTCTGGAAACCCTTCGCCGGCTCGACGCCGACACCGGCGGTCTGGTGCAGGAACACCCGAGTACGTTCCGCTACCTGAATAAAACCGAAGGCCGCATCATTGTCACCGCGTTCGGTAAAAACCAGCCGGGCGTCATGGCGAAAATCACGCAGACCCTGGCTGACTGCAACTGCGACATCCATGACGTCAGCCAGAAAATCATGCAGGAATTTTTTACGCTCATCATGCTGGTGGACATCCGCAACGCCGGCTGCCCCTTTGGCATTATCAAGGACAATCTTGCCAAAGTCAGCGAAAAACTCAACATCCGGATACTCGCTCAGCACGAAGACGTGTTCAACGCCATGCACCGGGTATAAAACCGATGCGGCCGTAAGCGCTTATGCAAAAAAGCCCGTCCTTTATATTGAACGGGCTTTAGGATAACGCGGCTTGATATTTGAAAAATTATTTATTCGGAATGCGTATTACCTGACCGACTTTGATTAAATCCGGGTTACTGATCTCGTTAAACTTGGCGATTTCCATGTATTTGCCGGCATTGCCAAGATATTTTTTCGCAATCGTGCTGAGGGTTTCACCGGCCGCAACTTCGTGGATATGATAGCAATCCGTGATGGTTACTTTAAAATCGGTTTTGATAAACGCGGCTTCCGGCCCGCCGATTTCCTTGATTTTTTCGATAATGCAGTCGCGGTCATACGCCGTCTGCGCAATAGCTTCCACCTTGAATCCGTTGCCTTCGGGCGTGACCTTGGTTATCTGCGTGCCGAGCTGATTGGCCAGTTCCAGAACCGGCTTGTATTTATCAGGAATCATAATACATCCTCCTGTTGATTGAGGTTGGGGTTTTTACTTTCTTGGCTAAATTATATCGCTTTTTATCCGTTAATGTCAAGATGATTTCATGTTTTTCGAAAAACGATTGGCCTGATAAACCATGTAATTTTAATCCGGAATTATCCATAAACAAAATATTTAATGAAATTTATTATTAAAATATGGGTTAGAGCTAACGAATATTTTTCAGATGATTAAAATGTAAAACATAAACTTGCGAGGTTCGATATGAATACGCCGAGTGTCAAACCCAAATCATTTACGTACCACACCAGCCTGGAATGGAAGGGCGGTAAACGGGGTATCCTGAATGCCGAAGGAAAACCGCCTATAGACATATCAAGTCCCCCGGAATTCAAGGGTGAGCCCGGTCGCTGGACCCCGGAAGATCTTTTTGTGGCTTCGGTGGAAATGTGCCTGATGCTGACCTTCCTTTCTCTGGCCCAGCGGAAACAATTAAATGTTAAAACGTATACCAGCCGAGCCGAAGGTTTGCTTGAATTTGCCGATGGCGGTTTCCGTTTCACGCGAATTACGCTTAAACCCGTTTTAAGCATGGAAACCGGAACGGATCACAACTTGGTGGAAAAAACCATTCATGACGCCCATCAGGCCTGTCTGATTTCAAGATCCATGAACTGTGAAGTGCTGGTGGAGCCGTCTTTTGAGTAAGGATTATTCGTGAACGGCACGAACCAAAATTAAAAAGCTGAAAAATCTTGACATTATCATAATTGTTTTATATAATTAAAGTCTAAACCGCGGGGTGGAGCAGCCTGGTAGCTCGTCGGGCTCATAACCCGAAGGTCGTGGGTTCAAATCCTGCCCCCGCTACCACTACCGGTCAGCCCAGCTGACCGACTGGCGGGTTAGCTCAGTTGGTAGAGCAGCGGAATCATAATCCGCGTGTCGGCGGTTCAAGCCCGTCACCCGCTACCGGCCCTTAGATTAAAAACCTAAGGGTTTTTTTTTGACACGGATTTTTGGAAAATATTTTTTGGCACTTGCATATATTAATTAAAAATGATTACATTATTTTATTAAATAATTTTGCAGAGATAATCGAAGGGATATCCTATGAAATCGGCTTCTTTTATTTTAACATTCTTCTTGCTGGTAACGCCTGTTATGGCGCAGCAGCATACGGTTGCCTTTGGCCAGGAAAAAATAACCTTTAACTGCAATGCCCTGGCTCCCGAAGGCTTCTGTAAAACCATTCTGATTAGCTCTTCCATCCCGCTGCTCGTTTATTTCCTTAAGAACGACAAGAACGAAGCCAATATCTGGGGTAAATCCATCAATATTTATTACAAGAAAAACGACAACGGCGACGACGTTGCCGACATTGTAATCGACGGTAACAACTGGTGGTCCGCGCGCTGCTTATATTACATAACGCTTTGGACTCAATATACTAATATCTACGTGGACGGCAATAAAATGGAGTTGGATGAAACGCTGAGCCTTGATTATGTCGGCGTACCGTTCAGCATTTCCAAGATTAAAGCCACAGCGCAGTGAAACCGGCATTTAATACGCTGAGACTATTATAAAGACTTCTTTAGCTACAAGAAGTCTTTTTTATTTTAAGAAAAAGGAAATGAGACATGAAGACTTTTGTGCTGGCCATGTTACTGTTTATAACCTGCTCGGGCCTGGTCATGGGGCAGTATCAGAATGTAAGAATCAGCCTGCCTAACACCGTTGGCGGAATGGCTACCTACAATCATGAAGAAGTCACCATTTCGATAAACCCTCAAAATCCCATGCAATTGGCTGCCGGAGCCAATATGAATATGATTTATTTATCCACGGATGGCGGCTTCAATTGGACCCAGGATACCATAACTTCCATTTACGGCGTTTGGGGCGATCCGGTGGTGCGTTTTGATGCGGCGGGCCATTTATATTATTCGCATTTGTCTAATCCTCCTTATCCGGGTTACTGGATAGACCGTATCGTGGTTCAGAAATCCATGGATGCCGGCCAGACATGGAATGACGATGTTGGAGTCGGTTACAATCCACCCGTAAAAAACCAGGATAAAGAGTGGCTGGCGGTGGATATGACCAGCGGACCGAACCACAATAACCTCTATATGTGCTGGACGGAATTTGACGAATACGGCAACAGTAATCCCGTCTATCGGTCTCGTATTCGTTTTTCGCGCTCAATCGATCACGGAGTTACCTGGGATTCGGCCAAAACTATTAGCGATATAACCGGAAATTGTGTGGACGAAGACAGTACGGTCGAAGGCGCCGTTCCTGCCGTCGGCCCGAACGGAGAAATCTACGCCAGCTGGTCGGGACCTCTGGGAATTATGTTTGATAAATCCAGCGATGGCGGTATCACCTGGGGCGCCGATATTTTTGTAACGGATCAGCCGGGCGGATGGGATTTTATGGTGGATGGGATTCAGCGTTGCAACGGCATGCCCATAACCCTATGCGACATCAGTTCGTCGCCGTATCAGGGTAATGTGTATGTGATATGGTCCGACCAGAGAAACGGCTTGTCCAACACCGACGTGTTTTTCATTAAATCTACCGATGGCGGACAGACGTGGCACGGCCTGAAACGGGTCCATGACGATGTATCCAACCGGCATCAGTTTTTCCCCTGGGCGACGGTCGATCCGGTGACGGGAATCATCTATGTGGTGTTTTACGATCGCCGGGCCACCAGCAATCTCAGCACCGAGGTATGGATGGCAAGATCCCGCGATGGCGGCGAAACCTTTGAGAATTTTAAAATCAGTCAGACTGAATTTCAGCCGACGGGGAGCGTTTTCTTCGGCGATTATATTGATATCGCCGCCTATGATCGTCATGTCCGCCCGATATGGATGCGTATGGACGGCGGAAAACTCAGCGTGTGGACGGCAATCATCGAGGATACCTCCTCCATTGTGGATGTCAGCGCCCTTTCGCGGAATCCCAAATCGTTTTACCTGTCCCAAAATTATCCGAACCCGTTCAATCCTTCCACGCAGATCCGGTTTGCCTTACCCGCAGCCGCTGATGTGCGCCTGAAAGTTTTTAATGCGCTGGGACAGGAAGTCGCCACGCTGGCCGACGGACGCTATGAAGCCGGTTCCTATACCGTCCGGTGGAACGCACAGAATTTTGCGAGCGGCGTGTACCTCTACCGCCTGCAGGCGGGTAGATATTCCGATACCCGGAAAATGATACTAATCAAATAGGCCGCGGCCTCAACCTCAGGTTGAGTTATGCAACACATTATCTATGCATTCATTCTGCTGTTTTTTTTTCCGTTAACGCCGCGCGCCCAGCAGGCTATTGTTCCCCATCACCGCCATGCGTTTTTAAAATCGGAGCAAGAGCGCCATTTAAAGAAAAAAAATCCGCGGCCGCCTGTTTCGTATCCCGGCGATCAGAATATCGATGTCACCTATTACAAGCTGGACCTCACGGTAACGGTGAATCCCGAACCCAACTATTTGCGCGGAATAGTGACCGTACGGGGTCGCAGCGCCGTCAGCGACCTTAGCGCCATCTCATTGGATTTGGTTCATTCCTTAACCGTAGATTCCGTGATTTCTCCATCCGGCAAACTGGCGTTTACCCAGACGCCGGCTACTTTGCTGATTCGGCCGGTTCACGCGCTGGCTATGCATGAAGGGTTTGAAGTGCAAATTTATTACCGCGGCGTGCCGGGTTCCGGATCTTTCGGGGGATTATTCTTCGGCGTCGGCCGCGTTTTTACTATGAGTGAATCCTATAACGCGCCGCTGTGGTGGCCGTGCAAGGACGATCCGAAGGATAAAGCCGATTCGGCGGATATCTGGATTACCTGCCGCGAAGCGTACAAAGTCGGCTCCAATGGTATCCTGTCGGATACCCTTAATTACGGTAACGGCCTGCATACCTATCGATGGAAAGTTTCCTATCCGATTGCGCCGTATCTGATCGCGTTTGCCATGGCCGACTATACGGAATACCGGGATTATTACCGCTACGGAGCGAGCGACTCGCTGCTCATACTGAATTACCTTTACGGCGCCACCAGCCCGGCTATAGCCAAAACCGCAACCATGATGGGTATTTTCTCGGACCTGTTCGGCGACTATCCTTTTTTGCGTGAGAAATACGGGCATTGCCAGTTTGAATGGGGCGGCGCAATGGAACATCAGACCATGACGTTTCTTACCAATCCGGATGACGAATTCACGGTATCCCACGAACTCGCGCATCAGTGGTTCGGCAACATGATAACCTGCAGGGACTGGCATCACATCTGGATCAACGAGGGATTCGCAATGTACGCTTCCGCGCTGTATCTGGAGCGCGCCTACGGTTCCGAAGCCTATTGGGAAGAGATGCGGGACAACCTGCAGTCTGCAAAGGCCGCAACCGGGTCCGTATGGATTCAGGACATATCCAACGAATGGAAAATCTTTGACTGGAATCGGACGTATGCCAAAGGGTCGTGCATTTTGCATATGCTGCGCCATGTCACGGGCGACTCGGTTTTTTTCCGCATCCTGCGGGCGTTTGCTGAACATCCGGATTACCGCTATCAATCCGCGACGGCGGATGATTTCCGGAACGTATGCGAACGCGTAACCGGAACCGACCTGGATTATTTTTTTCAGGAATGGATATACGGTTACAATTATCCGGTGTATCATTACGGCTGGGAAACATCCGTCTGGGAAGACCGCTACCGCCTGCGGCTTCGGATCAAACAGGACGTCAATACCGCAACGCCGTTTTTTTTTACCATGCCTGTCGATGTCGGATTGTATTACGAAAGCGGCGGCGACACAATCCTGCGTGTATTCAATAATCAGCAGGAACAGTATTTCACGTTCATCCTGCCGGAAAAACCCGCGCGGGTGGCCTTGGATCCTTCACATTGGATTTTGCGAAACGTGTATACGATACCGTTTTCGGATGACACGACGTTTTCCGGATTCGAACTTCTGGCTAATTATCCCAATCCCTTCAATCAAGGTACGGTGATAGCGTTTACCGCGGCGCGGCCGGCGCGTACCGAAATATGGATATACAACGCGCTCGGGCACAAAGTCCGGAAGCTGTTTATGGGCATTTGTGAACCAGGAAAAACATTGCTTACGTGGGATGGCCGGGATGCTTGGGGCCGTCCGGCCGCATCCGGAGTTTATTTCTGCCGACTGAGCGCCAACCGTCATCATCAGACCCGCAAGATGGCTTTGGTGCGATGAAACCGTAAAGGCCTCAGGTTGCGTTTCTTTGTTCCAGATCCAACAAATATTTCTTACGCCACAGTCCTCCGCCGTAGCCCGTTAACTGGCCGTTTGCGCCGATTACCCGGTGACAGGGAATGACAATGGCGATGCGGTTTGCGCCGTTCGCGCGCGCCACGGCCCGGATGGCTTTAACGTCGCCGACCGCCCCGGCCTGTTCTTTATACGACCTGGTTTTTCCGTAAGGAATCGTCATCAGCTGTTTCCAGACTTTGATTTGGAATTCCGTTCCGCGCATATCCAAAGGCGTCGAAAAACGCCTTAGGGTACCTTCAAAATATTGATGCAATTCGGCCTGAATTAATTTTAGATGATGGTTGGTTCCCTGCACCAGTTCGGCTCCGTAAAGTCTTTGAATCGTTGTGCTTTCCGTTTCCTGCGGGCGGCGGTCAAGGAATTCCAGTAAGCAGAGTCCTCTGCCGGTGGCGCCGGCGATCATCGGCCCGACCGGCGTTGATACGCGCATAATGTATATAATCTCTTTCCCGGCGGCTTCGGAGGGATTGATTTTCATCTGTTTCTTGAACGCATCGGTAAATCCGCTGACCGATTCATAACCGGCATGATACGCGGTTGCAAGAATCGTATCGCCGTCGCGCAGCCGCCCGAAAGCTTTGCCCACGCGGAGGGAACGGAGAAACGCCTGAAACGTCATGCCGTAATGTGTGTTAAACCAGCGCCGTACGGCAGTCGGGTCCATACCGCGCTCGCGCAAATCCCGATCGGTTATACGGTACATTTCCTCCTGCTCGATTTCGTTCAGCAATTGCCGTATTTCCGGCGGCATCGTACCGGCCGTTTCCAGCGGGCGGCATTTCTTACACGGCCTGTAACCCGCTAAAAGCGCTTCCCGAACGGAACGGAAATATACCACATGCTCAGGTTCAGGTTTCCGCGCATGACAGGCCGGACGGCAGAAGATGCCGGTAGTGGTTATACCGGCGAAAAAAATGCCTTCATACGACCTATCCTTGTTTATCAAGGCCTGATACATTTCATTCCTGGCAGGCATCACATTCTTTTTCACTTTAAGTTGTTTTGTACGTCCACTCATAATTCTGTAAGCTTGTAACCGAAAAATGCGGAATAGTTATAGTTTTTCTTTTTTAAGTATAGCAGTTTTAAAATGATTTGCCAACCGATATTTGAACGGGCAATTTTTTTAGATTAGTGTCTGGATATTAGTATTATGAAACATAAATAATAAATTTCATATTACAAAAAGTCCGACAATGATAGGCTATATTCAGTTCGGGTTCCGGCGTGTCGGAAATCAGGTGAGGATATTGGTGAAGTTGTTTTATTCAAATCCTCTTAAAACGCCTTGTTTTGAGAGGATTTGGATAGTTTGTTGTGTGTAATGATTTCTCTTACCTGTTGTTTACGGCCGTGTTCAAATTCCTGACCATTTGAACCTTAACAATCCTGTAAAGGTCAAGCTTTCAATCTTTGGTTTAAAAGTAAAAATAGTAATCCATAAAAAAACAGATTTCAATACACGCCAATTTTATGGTAATGAAATGGAGTTGTCTACTAATTTACCTGGATGGTTTGGGGTTATTGAAAAGGGCGAAGTTTAAAGATCCTTAGTTTTTATCGTAGTATATATCCGGACTCTGTATTTTTGGGATAAAGAGTCAAGGAATGGAGGGTATCGTAGTTTTTATAGGGACTTGCCGGCTTAATAACCGGCATTGGAATCGTATTGCAGGCGCAGGTTCATAAATCGTTGCGTATCCCGGATATTGTCGAGATCCTTATCCTTGCTGATGTGTTCCCAATCTTTATAACCTTTAGCGAGCGCCTGTTCCAGCCAACCCAGCGCTTCGTCCGTGCGGTTCTGAACGGAGAACAGGCACGCCATGTTATAATAGCCGGTCGGATTGTTGGGTTCGATTTCAATGGTCCGGCGGATATAGTATTCGGAGGCGCTATAATCCTTTCGGTTCAGGAATAAGATTGCAAGACTGGTATGGGCGTTGTAATTATCCGGATTATTAATCAGCGCTTTTTTCATATACAATTCTGCCTGCGCATAATCACCCAGGTTCATATAGGACAGGCCGATATTGTTGTACAGGTCGGCGTGCCCCGGATTCTGTGCTTCTACCTGCCGGTAATTTTGCAGGGCCTGACTGTAATCCCCGGCGAGATAACAGGCGTTTCCGAGATAGAAATACGACTCGGTATGCTTCGGGTCGATGGCTACAGCGCGGTAGAACGCAGCAATGGCATGGTTCAGGTCATTAAGCGCCAGATAACACTGAGCCATATAATAGCAGGCATCGGCGTGAAAAGGATTGGTATCCAGGGCGTTCTGGAAATGGATGATGGCGGTCGCGTATTCTTTATGATAGTAGGCGGCTAAGCCAAGTTCGTACTCGGAGTGATCTTGCAAATTTTGAGTCTGGTCATTATGGTATCCGGAGCGGAACAGCAACGTCCTGAACGATTCGCCGTCGGGATTTCCCACAATAGTTTCTGCAAACGCGCCCGATGCGAAACCGGCCATCAGGCCGAGATGAAAAAGATGCGTCCAAACTTTTTGCATCGCTAATTGCTGCCTGTCAGTAACCCGTAAATGGTTTAGTTGTTTTCCGGTTGGGATGTTTCATCGTCCCGCAGAGTGGTCAGCGGAAGCAGTATGGTGAATTCCGTACCTTTACCCGGTTCGCTCCATACGCGGATGTCGCCTTTATGGGTTTTAATGATGCCGTAACTGATTGAGAGACCGAGCCCCGTGCCTTGCCCGATTTCTTTGGTGGTGAAAAACGGGTCGAAGATTTTTCCGATACGGTCGGGCGTTATGCCCACGCCGGTATCACGGATGCGGATCTGTATGTACAGGTCAGGATGGACGTCGGTATGAATAAACACATCGCCGTATTGCGGAATCGCCTCGATAGCATTGGTGATAATGTTGACGAATACCAGATTCAGCAGGCCCGGGAAGCAATCGATCATCGGCAGATCGCCGTACTGTTCGATGAGGCGTACACGGTCGCCGGCTTTCTCCTTCATCTGGAGGACCGCGTTATGCAGTTCCGTGTTGATATTGGAGAGCATCAGATCGCGTTCGTTGAGCATTGAGAACGTGCGCAGGTTCATGATGATCTTTTTGATGCGCTCGGCGCCGTTGCCGCAGGATTTGATGCTGGCCTGGGCGTCGGTGATCAGATCCTCGTAATCGTGCGTGTCCCGGATTTGCCGGATCAGGGAATCCGAATCGGCGATCCGTTCACTGATGATTTTTTCGAACGCGCGGATGATGGTTCGGAGGCGCTCCACGTATTCCTCAAACATGGAAAGATTGCCGATCACGAACGCGAGAGGATTGTTGATTTCATGGGTAATGCCGGCGACCATGCGACCCACCGCAGAAATTTTCTCGGACTGGATCAGCTGGTACTGGGTGTCGCGGAGGGCTTTGGTTCGTTCTCCGACTTTACGCTCCAGTTCTTCGTTTCGGCGCCGAATGGAGCGGACGCGCCATTCATAGACCGCCAGCGCCGTCAGGATCAGGCCGGCAAGGACCAGGATGCGAAAGGGCCACGTCTGCCAGAACGGCGGCCGGATGTATACCTCCACCGAAGCGGTTTGATCGCTCCATACGCCGTCAGCGTTAGAACCGCGCACTTCAAAAAGGTACGTGCCGCCGTCGAGATTCGTGTAATTAGCCGTTCGCCGGTGGCCGGCCTGTATCCAGTCCCGATCATAACCCCGCAGCCGGTAGGCATAGAGATTTTTAGACGGACAGGAATAATCGAGCGCTGAAAATTCAAACAGGAAATTTTCGCCGTAATTAATTTGAATGCGCTGGTTTCGCAGCATGATCTGATCTTCGAGGTGAAGTCCGGCGCCGTTCGTCCGCTGGAATGCCGTCAGCACCACCGGGGGTTGATAGGGATTATCCTGTACGCGATCGGGATAAAAACTGTTAAATCCGTTGACGCCGCCGAAAAACATTTCCCCATCCCGGGCTTTGTAATAGGAACCGTATTTGAATTCATTGCTTTGCAGGCGGTCGCGGATGTCATAATTACGGACCTTTTTCGTGACCGGGTCATATTTGGTCAGGCCGCCCACGGAACTGAGCCAGAGATATCCGTGGTCGTCTTCAAGGATACCATAAATATAACTGTCCGGCAATCCGTCCTTTTCGGATATATTCTCAAAGGTTTCGTCCGATTTATTAAAACGGTTCAGGCCGGTATTCGTGCCGATCCACAGCGTGCCTTGTTTGTCTTCGAGGATGGAATAAATGACGTCGCTGCTGATAGTTTTGGTGTTTCGCGGATCGTTCTGATAAACCACGAATGTCTCGCGGCCTTTTTCGTTGCGGACCATTTTATTCAGGCCGCCGCCGAACGTGCCGATCCAGATCACGCCTTCCCGTGTGCCGTATACCACCGAGATATAGTCGCTGCTGATACTGTGCGGGTTAAGCGGATCGTGCAGAAACCGCCGGAATGTACGGGTTTCTTTGTCAAAGCGGTTCAAGCCTCCTCCATTGGTGCCGAGCCAGAGGTAATCGTCCTTGTCCTGATAAATAGTGAACACCTTGTTATCGCTCAAGCTGTTGGGATCCTCAGGATTTGCCCGAAAAGCCGTAAAGCGCAGACGGCCGTCCGCATCGATGCTCATCCGATTCAGCCCGCCCTCGGTACCAATCCACAGATTGCCGTCCCGATCATCGATGATAGCGCGGATTTCATTATTGCTGATCGAAAAGGGATCGAGGGGATTCTGTTGATAGGATATAAATGAATGGGTCTGAGCGTCATAGCGGTTCAGGCCGGCATGCGTGCCGATCCACAAGCGGCCGGACCGATCCTTGAAAAAGGTACGCACGACGTCGTCGCTGAGACTACCGGTTATTTTGGGTGAAAAATGATAGTGTACGAATTTAGGTTTTTTCAGGTCCAGCTTATTGATGCCGCCGCCGCCGTAGGTGCCGATCCATAAAATACCGGAACGGTCCTGGTAAATCGAACGGATTTCGTCATTGCTGATACTGCCGGCGTCGTCTTTATTATTCAAATATTTTGTGAAGGAGTCTGTAATCCGGCAGTACTGGTTCAGCCCTTTACGCGTTCCCACCCAAACGCAGCCCGTGCGGTCGGTGTACAGTGCGAGTATTTCGTTATGACTGAGCCACTGAGAATTACTTGCGCTTTTAACGTAACGCTTAACCGCATAGGAGCGGTCATTAATGGAAAGTCGGTTGAGGCCTCCGGATTCCGTACCGGCCCATACAAAACCCGAGGAATCTACGGTAAGCGCCGTGATGATATCCTCCGAAAGACTGGCCGGATTGGCCGGGTCATGCCGGATGTGCGTAAACACGGTACCATCGTATCGGTTCAGTCCGCGGCGGGTGCCGATCCAGAGTATACCGTTCGGATCCACGGCCAGCGAGGTGATGTAATTGTCTGATATCGATGAACCGTCCCCGGGATCGTTGAAATAATGATAAAAGGTATTGCCGTCGTACCGGCTGAGACCTTTGACGGTGCCAATCCACACATGCCCTTTCAAATCCACCGTGAGGGCTTGAACCCGGTTATTGGGAAGCGTCAGGGACGGCATGCCCTTGGTGTCGTAATGATGAAATACTCCGCTTAAAGGATCATACCGGTTCAGGCCGCGGTTCAGCGTACCGATCCAAAGATGACCGTTACGATCGATACATAGCGACATAATCCAGTTATCTGAAAGCGAGGAGGAATCGAAGGCGATATTTTTAAAAACTTTGAACTGGTAACCGTCATACTGGTTCAGTCCGTTTCTCGAACCGAACCACATAAAACCGTCACGGTCCTGAATAATCGCGCTGACAGTGGTCTGGGAAAGTCCGTGCTCAAGCGAAAGTTTCTCAAAAACAATATGATCCTGTTGGGCAAAAGCCGTGTTTCCGCACAGGCAGGCCGTCAGCGCAGTCAAACACAGGAAGCGGTGAAACGCCCGCCAACCCCCCGAAAAAAAATCATTGCTATTTGACCTATTTATAGCGCGTCGTAAAATAATCATATCTATACTCCGAAAAAACGGCTGTGGATGGTTCGTGCCATATTATTATTTTTGGTGCGTCAACAAAACAAAGGTTTTTTATGACGGTTACCGATTTGTTTGTACGGATTTAATTTTTTCCAGAAGACGTATTTTTTCTTCCAAAAATTTTATCCGCAGGGCGTTTTTTACATATTCAGGGTCGGCTTTCAGTATCCGCAATGCCAATGGTTGCGCGGACCGGCCGGTTAATTCCGCGATAGCCGGAAGGAGATTATTTAATACGTTAGCCCGGATTTGTCCGGCATCGAGAGTCATCAGGGTATAATATTTCAGTTTGGATTGATGAGGGTCCATAAACCGTTCCTGCACCGAAGTTCCGGTAAGGGTCATGGAATTCCGGAAGGATTGTACCGTGAGGTATAATCCCTTATCAAGATCCGCGAAACGAGGGCTCAATTCCTCGGCCAGATAGCGGCAGATTTGGACGCGGGCGTTTGCCGCAGATCGTTCGGAAGCGATCATCTCCAGCGTGCCGTCGGCAATGCCGACAAAATAAAATCGACCGTCGGCATAAGCAACCTGATCCGTCCATCGCACCCAGGCCGGTTTATCGGATGATTCCTTATTGGATAATTCCTTATTGATTGCATCATCATTTTTGCCGGCCAGCCATTCGTCCAGTATGCGATTAATTCTGGAGACGCCGGCTTGCTGCAGGGTTTCGGATATATAAAGCGAGTCCTGCAAAGTTAAATAGAACGCCAGGGTATCCGGTTCCCCGGTTTCAAGAACTGCCAGCTTACGATCCAGTTCGCCAATCTGTGCGTTGAGGGCGCTGATATTTTTTCGACCCATACCTGTATTGTCATCGGTTGTTTTTTCAGTAACCGCTGAGGTGCAGGCTGTTAAAAATATAAAACCGAATAGCACGCCGTATCTTTTCATGATAACCTCCTGATAGGATCCAAGAAGACATCATCAATATACGTTAAAAAATTTGTTCATAGCAAATGAAAAAAAAAGAAGAATAAATAATTAGCGTTAAAAAAAAGCCCCGGCTGAAACGTTGTCCGGGGCAAGGGTTGTATACTGTATTATTTGATCAGTATCATTTTTCGGTTGGCTACAAAGACGGCGTGCTGGCTGGTTTTATTGAGTGGTACGGCCTCAAGACGGTACATGTAAACGCCGGCGCTTACGGCTGTACCGTTCTGGTCTTTGCCGTCCCAGAGGAGCGTATGGCGGCCGGCTGAAAAAACGCCGCTGGTCAGCGTTCGGATTTTCTGGCCGAGGATATTATAGATACTGAGCGTTGTCATCGCGCGTTGCGGGAGTTCCCAGCTTATTTGCGTGGATGGGTTGAAGGGATTAGGATAATTTTGATGCAGGGTAAAATGTTTTGGCGCTCTCGTGCCGTCATCTACCGGATTGGGATCGGTTATATATAATGTGGCGATATAATTGGCATGCTGCAGGCCGCCGAGATCCGTGGCGGTGATATAGATTTCGGCGGAAGGGGGTTCGCTGCCCGGCGCAACGGTTTGTCCGGCGAGCGTATACACGCCGTCCAAAGCGATGGTGTCGCCGTCGGTACCGTCGTCGTGAAGGTTTGCCATACTGCTTCCCCCAATCGAACTCAGGTTGGCGGTGACAGAGGCGATGTCGCTTTGGCCATTGTCATCGACGACTCTGGCGGTAAGTATAAATGGTGTCATACCATCCGCGGGTACGGAAGGGGGATTAAACGAAGCATAGTGTATGAGGGGTTCGTAATTCGGCCAGACCCGGAAAAAAACATCGCCGCTGTCTTGCTGGTTTTCCAGATCTGTGGCTGTTACGGTGAAAGTAAACATACCGGGTATCGCAAACGTGTTATCAAAAAGGCGGGAATATATGCTGTCTCCCGGGAGCGAATCGCCGTAGGTGCCATTGTCCAGAAGCGTCTCTATGGACAGCCCCGCATCGGTGAGATCCACGGTTACCGCGCTGATGTCGGATTGCCCGTTATCGTCGCTAACGCGGGCTTTTACGGTGAACGAAACCGGACGTTGTTCTATGACGGCATCCGGCATAACGGAAATCCAGTGAATAACCGGAGCAACCGCTGGCGCCGTCACCGTGAGCGAAACACTGGCGGTATCGGTCAACCCGCCGTAATCCAGGGCCTGGACGTATAAATATTTGATTCCGGGAGTAATGGACGCAGGCACGAGAATATTCTCCAGAGTATAAACGCCTGAGCCATTATCGTTCAGAGCGGTATCCGTCGCTCCACCGATAGCGCCGAGATTAACCGAAATCCTGAAAATATCGGAAATACCCTGAGGATCGTCTGCGGTTACGGTAATGGTAAACGGCGTCTGGCTGTCAGCCGGCACCGACTGGGGATTGATTTCTACGGTATACAGGACTGGCGGATCATTTAATAAAAGATGCGGCGCTGCCGTTAGAAATGCCGGACAGAGCGCTAATAAAATCAAATGTAAAACTGTGACTGTTTTCATTATCCTTCCTTAATTAAGATTTTAGACTGATAATACGCAAAAGTTATGATTTTGTCAAAAAATTAACTGTTCTATTGTACATAAGAAGCCGTCCGTGATTATCTTTTTTAATACAAATCACTCAGCTGACTTGATTTTGTATTCATATATATATAATTTCACAAAATTTTAAACATCGGACGGTTCCGCTTGATATGCAAAACTTACGCACAAAAACCCGTACAGGCCCGTTAACACGGTCGTGGTCCCTTCTTCTGATTTTGCTGACGGCTTTTATCGCCGTTGTACTGGCGGCGGTGTATCCGTATTTCCCCGTATTTATATCTGTTCTTATCCTCGCATTAATTACAGTCTATGTAATTGCGCGTTACGCGGATCAACCCGATACGCTTGCTGTGTGGTTCCGAAAAAAAAATACGTCTTCTGCGAAGGGCCGTTTTACCGTTCAAAAGGTCTCCTCCCCGGAGCAAACGGATCAGGCGGTTGACGATACGGATACATCCGGCAGTCGGCCGGCGCCGCATACCGTCCGCGAAGACAGACGTTTGGTGGATGATACACAGGCCTCGGTGATATTCAACCGCACCGCCGATTCCATCATTGAGCTGATTCATCAGACCCTGAACGCTTATTCGGCGTTTTTCTACCTATACAATCCCGGCGAGAACGAACTGGTGTTGCAGAGTTTCCGCAGTCAGAGCGTCCATTTTATTTTGCCCGAGCGCGATCTGGTGCGGCTGGATACCGGCGGAGAGACGATGCGGTTTTTTCAGCGCGTCATTGAGCACCGCGAGCCGCTTTATATTAATCTTGCGGACCCGAAAGAAGTCCTTCCGTATTATTCGCAGGCGGAACCGGTAAAATCGGTACTGCTGGTGCCGCTGCTCCGTCGGGGCGTGCTGCTGGGCATTATCGGCGCGGACCATCTCGAAATGGGCGCGTTCAGCGATGCGGACATTCAACTGATGCACAAGTATGTCGGATTAATCCGGCATTCTATCCATACGATCGACGCCGTGTTTGTTAAGAACCGCCTGCTGCGCATTTCCAACGCGCTGAAAGAATACGGAAACATCGTCAGCAGCGGCCGGGGGCTCGATGAGATTTATTCGCAGCTTAAACCCGTTATCCAATCCGTCATGGGTTATGACCGTTACGGATTGTGGCTGTATAGGAACCGCACGTTGGTACTGCAAGACCGCGAAGGCGATTTTCCTTTTGAACCCGGTTCGGTCAGCGATCTCGAAGGCCGCATCGAGAAACAGGTGTGGCAAACGCAGAAACCCGTATGGATATCGGACACCCGGAATTATCATCCCGAAGTCGGCGAAACGGAAATCAGCCGAAGCGGCTATCTCGATACCGTGGCGGGCGTACCCATCGCCGATCAGGGCCATTGTTTCGGTGTGATGATTCTCGAGGCGCGGGATAAATATGCGTTTGACCAGCATCAGGTGCAGTTTTTGGAATCGCTGGGACAGATGGCGGCGCTGGCCGCGGCGCGCGCCCACCTTGATAACCACCTGGCTGCGGAAATAACCTATGACCCGATTACCGGCATTGATAACCGCAAGACATTCCTTCGGAAAATTTCGGAAGAAATCTACCGGGCTAAACGGTTTCATACCACGTTTGCCGTGGTGGTTCTCAAAATCGCCGGATGGAACCGCCAGCGCTATCCTTTCGGAGCCGGAGAAATACGAACCGTCATGGAAAGTGCCGCCGCCGTTCTGAAACAAGCCCTGCGTCAGGTGGACGCCGCGGCCCGGCTGGATGAAGACGTTTTCGGCATTCTGCTTATCGAGAGCAGTTATACCCAGGCGGCGGAAATAGCCGCCCGGTTGGTGCGCCAGATTGAAGAAAAACCATTTGAAATTAATCAATTAATGATTAATATTAAAGCCCATATCGGGCTGGCCGGATACGGCGTGCACGGCGATACCGTCGAAAGCCTGATGGCCGTGGCGGAAGACATGCTGCGGCAAGGCAAATAAACAAGTCATACGAACAGAAATTTGAGGAACCCGTGGTATTAGGTAAAGTCATCGGCAATGTATGGGCGACGCGTAAGGACGAAAAACTCGTCGGGATTAAATTCCTGATCGTCAGGAGTATTGACCTGAAAGGCAACGAAAAGGACGCGTTTGTGGTAGCCGCCGATTCCGTAGGGGCGGGCGTTGGCGAGATTGTGCTTTACTGCACCGGCAGTTCCGCCCGTTACACCGAGGCGAGCACCGACCGTCCCATTGATGCCGTTATCATGGCCATTGTAGATAAAATCGAGGTTTATTAAATGAACATGGCTCGAATCATAGGCACCGTCTGGGCTACGCGGAAGCACCCTTCGCTGGAAAGCTGCCGCCTCCAGATTCTTCAGCCGGTGAACGCATCGCTCGAACCGGTCGGCCTGCCGCTGGTCGGCACCGATGCGATCGGCGCCGGACAGCCGAATGAACTGGTGTATTACGTAACGTCCGGCGAAGCGCCGATTCCTTTCGGGAAAAAAATGCCCACCGATGTGACGATCGTCGGTATTGTTGACCGCATTGACCGGGCTAAGCAAGGAGACTGAACATGGCGGCCGATTTGCTGGATGATATTATTAACGACCTGGGTCGCGGCGCTGCATTCCTGAAAAAAGCGGTTCTGGAATGCCCGGAAGAGGCCGGCATCCGCATGAAACGGCTCGCCCTAAAAAAAGACCGCTACCTGACGCTCAAGGAACCCGGAGAGCACGCTTTCCGTCTGCTCCAGTCCGGCGATAAAGCCGCCATCGCATCGGACAGCAGCATCCGTGCCATCCCTGAAAAAATCAAATCCATCGAACAAACCATCGCATCGCTGGAGAACCAGCTTCACCGTAACGCGCCGTAATTATGCCGGAATCAGGTAACAGCCTCATTGACAAATATCTGCAGGAAATCGGCGAAGTGCCCCTGCTGACGCCCGAAGAAGAAATCGAACTGGCGCGCCGCATCCGCCATAACGATGCCGAAGCGCTTGAAAAACTGACGAAGGCCAACCTTCGCTTCGTGGTCATGGTGGCCAAACAGTACCAGAACCAGGGGCTGTCGCTGAACGACCTGATTAACGAAGGCAACATCGGGCTGATTAAGGCGGCCAAGCGCTTCGACGAAACCCGCGGTTTTAAATTCATCTCATACGCCGTCTGGTGGATCCGCCAGTCTATCCTGCAGGCATTGTCCGAGCAGTCGCGCGTGGTGCGGATTCCGCAAAACAAAATCGGCACCATAACCAAGATCGGCAAAGCGTTCGGCGACCTGGAACAGGAATTTGAGCGTGAGCCCAGTTTGGAGGAAATCGCCGAACAGCTTGATATCAGCATGGACGAACTCACCAGCTCGCTCCAACTATCGGGTCGGCATGTGTCCGTAGACGAACCGATTAATGACAAGGACGACAGCACACTCATTGACGTTATTCAGGACGACGAGCAGGAAGCGCCTGACCGGAATCTCCTGACAGAATCCCTGAAGATCGAGATCATCGGCGCGCTGAAATCCCTCTCCGCACGGGAAGCCGCCGTGGTCAAGCTGTACTTCGGCATTGGTGTCGACCATCCCCTGACCCTTGAGGAAATCGGCGAACAATTCGGGCTCACCCGTGAACGCGTCCGTCAGATTAAGGAAAAAGCCATCCAGCGTCTGCGCCACGCCTCCCGAAGCAGTAAACTTCGCGAGTATCTCGGATAATTCATTAGTATTGATATAAAAACCAATAAGGAGCATCCATCCATGAACATTATTGTCTGCATGAAACAGGTTCCCGATTCCGAGACGCGGATTAAGATTGCCGCAGACGGTAAATCGATCGACCTGTCGTCCGTAAATTATGTGATTAATCCGTTCGATGAGTTTGCCATCGAAGAAGCCGTGAGGCTCAAGGAAAAATTCGGGGGCGAAGTGACGATCGTTACGTTAGGCCCCGAACGCGCGGAAAACGACATCCGCAAGGCGATGGCCATGGGAGCCGATAAAGGCGTATTACTGAAAGCGGACGCTTCGTTCAAAGGCGACGTCGCGTACGCGCTGGCCGAAGCGATTAAAACGTTACAGTACGACCTCATCCTGTTCGGCAAACAGGCCATTGATGACGACGGCGGCCAGATGCCGCAGATGATAGCGGAAATGCTGGACCTGCCCTGCGTGACAACGGTTCTGAAACTGGAAATAAATCCGGAATCCAAGACGGGTACGGCGCATCGTGAGATCGAGGGCGGCATGGAAGTGGCGGAATTTCCGCTGCCGGCGGTTATCGGTACGCAGAAAGGCCTCAACGAGCCGCGTCTGCCGAACCTGAAAGGCATCATGGCGGCAAAGAAAAAACCGATGGAGAAAAAAGAACCGGCTGTAAAAGATTCGGTATATGAAACAGTATCTCTGGAGCTTCCGCCGCCGCGTGCCGCAGGAAAAATCGTCGGCAAGGGCGCCGAGGCCGTTCCCGAACTGGTACGCCTGCTCCATGAAGAAGCAAAAATGATCTAATCCGATAACTTTTTTAAAGAGGATATACAGTATGTCAATATTAGCGTTTGCCGAACAGCGTAACGGCGTTTTCAAGAAATCGGCTTTTGAAGCGGTCAGTCAGGCGCGGGTTCTTGCCGATCAGAGCAATGCCGAAGTGGTGGCGGTGGTCATTGGAAACCAGGCCGGCACCGTGGCGGCGGAATTAACCCGATACGGAGCCGATAAAATATATGTTGCCGATCTGCCCGAACTGAAAGAATATTCCACCGAAGGCTATACGCAGGTTGTTGCGGAAATCGCCGCGAAAAAGGGTTCTAAAATCATTTTGCTTCCGGCCACGGCCATGGGCAAGGACCTTGCCCCGCGTGTAGCCGCCCGGATGCATGCCGGCCTCGCCAGCGATGTCATTGGCCTGCAGCCAGACGGCAATCGACTCATCATTACGCGACCGGTATATGCCGGAAAAGTCCTGCAGAAAATGATCATCCGCTCGGATATTCAGGTTATTACCCTGCGGCCAAATGTGTTTAAGACTGCCGAGAAATCCGGTAAAGGCGCGGTAGAGCATTACCAGACCACCGTCAAACCCGTCCGCGCGAAAGTGACGCAGGTGCAGGCCGAAGCTGCTAAAAAAATTGAGCTCACCGAAGCGGATATCATTGTGACCGGCGGGCGCGGCATGAAATCCGCCGACAACTGGCACCTCATCACGGATCTGGCCAACACGCTGGGCGGAGCCTATGGCGCCTCCCGCGCTGTGGTGGACGGCGGCTGGCGGCCTCACGACGAACAGGTGGGGCAGACCGGCAAAACCGTCAGCCCGCAGTTGTACTTCGCCGTCGGTATTTCCGGCGCAATCCAGCACGTGGCCGGCATGGCCAGTTCCAAATGCATTGTCGCCATCAACACCGATCCCGAGGCCCCGATATTCAAAATGGCCGACTACGGCATCATCGGCGACGCCATGGAAGTCCTGCCGGCGCTGACCAACGAGATTAAAAAGCTCAAGGGCGCCTGAGACATCAGTTTATCCTAATCAAAAGACCGCCTCCTTGTTATACTGAGGCGGTCTTTTTTTTATTACAAGAATACCCTTACTAAAAGATTCGTTGCAGAAAAAACAGGATATCCTAAAAAAACTACGGGATAAAATGAATTTGTATCGAGTTATTTTTTTTAGCCCCTGGTAATCTCTTACCGAAGAAAAATGCTTTTTAATAAAGTCCAAAAAAATTATCGTATCACCACTTTAACGCTGTCATGGCCCAGGAGGCGCTGAATATCCTGGATAAAGGATTTGGCAGGCGGGATCATGAACTTGTCGATTTTATAAACGGCCTGGATCTGGATTGCTGGCAGATCGATGAGAAGCTGGATGTCGCAGGAAATTTTACGGTTGGGTTGATGGTACTTTCTGAAGAGCCCGTTTAGCGTTTCGATAGTGCCGTTGCTCAGGGCGTCGATGGAGGTACAGATGAGAATAGACCGCGTGAACTGTTCGAGCGCTTCTTCCGCCGTGTAAATGCGGTCGGCGATAATGCTGAGGGCTTCGTTGCGGTAATTAGCTTTGCCGGCAATGATGACGACCGCCTCCCGGGCGATTTTGTCAGCATAGTCCTTCATGAGGCTGGAGAACACGACGGCTTCCATGTTTCCCGAGTAGCCCTGAACCGTAACGAAAGCCATGGGCTGGCCTTTTTTATCGGTAATCTGACGGATTTCGCTGATCATACCGCCGATGCGGATTTCGGCGCCGTCGCGCGGTTGCGATTTTTCGCCCGGCTGATAGGTGCATAGCGCTTCGATTTCAAAGCGGGATTTATCTAAGGGGTGGCCTGAAGCGTAAAAACCCATCAGTTCTTTCTCGCGGGCCAGTTCCTCAGCGCGCGTCCATGAGGGAATTTCAGGCAGATGCAGCTGGATTGCCGTGCCGAAAACATCGCTGGAAGCGGCGCTCTGACCGAAGATGTCCACCTGGTCGGATTTTTCCTTCTCCTGAATTTTCGAGGCCAGGCGCAGCACTTCCTCGATCGCCTCGAATTTCTGCGAGCGGTAGCCGGCCAGCGAATCGCACGCGCCGGACATGACGAGGCTTTCGAGGACTTTCTTATTAACAAGGCGCAGATCCACATGACGGCAAAGGTCCAGCAGAGTTTTAAAGGCGCCATGTTCCCGGCGGGCTTGCACGATGGATTCGATGGCTCCGTAACCCACATTCTTCACGGCAGCCAGCCCGAAGCGGATAGAAGAACCGCGGATGAGGAATTCCGCCTCGCTCTCATTAACGTCCGGCGGAAGAACTTCGATGCCCATATCTTTACAGGCATTAATCAGTACGGCGATGCGGTCGGTATTGGCCATTTCGCTGGACAGCGCGGCGGCCATGAACTCCACGGGGTAATGCGCCTTGATGTAGGCCGTTTGATACGCCAGTATGGAATACGCCGCGGAATGCGACTTGTTGAACGCATAATTGGAGAACGGGACGAGGATATCAAAAATCTGCTGCGCCAGTTGTTCGGAGTATCCCTGACCGACCACGCCGGCGATCCATTCCGGTTTGAGCTTATCGAGTTCTTCCGGTTTTTTCTTGGCCATAATGCGCCGGACGCTGTCGGCCTTGCCCATGGAGAAGCCCGCGAGCACCTGCGCGATTTGCATCACCTGCTCCTGATATACAATGACGCCGTACGTGCTTTGGAGTATCGGTTTCAGGTCGCGGTGGTAATAATCCACTTCCTCGCGGCCGTGTTTGCGCGCGATGTAGCTGGCGATGAAGTCCATGGGGCCGGGGCGGTAGAGCGCGTTCATCGCGATGAGATCTTCGATGGACGTCGGCCGCAGTTGTTTCATGTATTCCGTCATGCCCTGTGATTCAAACTGGAAAATGCCGACCGTATCGCCGCGGGCGAAGAGGTCGAACACGCTGCGGTCGTCGAGCGGAATGGTATCGAGGTCAATTTTTATGCCATGGTTTTTCTCGATGTGGCGGACGGCGTCGTCGAGGATAGTCAGCGTCGTCAGCCCGAGGAAATCCATTTTCAGGATGCCGATTTTCTCGAGCCAGTCCTTGTCGTACTGCGTGGAAATTTCATCTTTGCCGGATTTATAAATCGGGATCAGTTCCCGCGTCGGGCGAGGCGTGATCACGACGCCGGCGGCGTGAATACCGGGTTGACGCACGAGGCCTTCGAGCGCCTCGGAGAATTCGATGAGATCGCGCTTGACGGGATCCGTGCCGTTTTTCATGGCGGCGAATTCCGGCACCTGTTCCAACGTCTGGGCAATAGTGGTGCCGAGTTTGCGCGGTATGAGCTTCGCAATGCGGTCGGCCTCGTTCAAGGGAAGATCCAGCACGCGGGCCACGTCGCGGATTACCGCGCGCGCAGCCATGGTGCCAAACGTAATGACCTGCGCCACGTTATCCTTGCCGTATTTGTTAATTACGTACTCGATAACTTTACCGCGGCCCCGGTCGTCGAAGTCAATGTCGATATCGGGCATGGTGATACGCTCGGGATTCAGGAAGCGCTCGAATAGCAGGTTATAGCGGATGGGATCAATATTGGTGATGCCGGTCGCGTAGGACACGATACTCCCGGCCGCGGAGCCCCGTCCAGGGCCTACGGAAACGCCCATCTGCCGTGCCGAATTGATGAAATCCTGCACCACGAGAAAATAACCGGGAAAGCCCATTTTCCTGATGACCGAGAGTTCATAATCCAGCCGTTCGTAAATTTCTTTCGTGATGCCGGAGCCGTATTTTTTTTCAACGCCTTCGTACGCAAGATGCTTCAGATAATCATTCTCATCCGTGAAACCATCAGGCAGCTGATATGTCGGCAATTGCGTTTTGCCGAACTCAAGTTCGAACGTGCAGGACTCGGCCAGGCGCAGCGTATTATCAATCGCTTCAGGAATATCTTTGAATAATTTTTTCATCTCCTGCGACGGGCGAAAATAAAACGTGTCGTTCGGATATTTCGGAAGGGTGTTGTCGCCGAGCGTTTTTCCGGATTGGATGCCCATCAGTACGTTGTGGGCTTTGGCGTCCTTTTGCCGAAGATAGTGAATATCATTCGTGGCGATGACCGGCAGGTTCAGCTCCTTGGCGATGCGGAGAAGTCCGCGGTTGACTTGACGTTCGGCGGCGATACCGTGGCGCTGGATCTCGATATAAAAACGGCCTTCGAATATCTCCGTCAGTTCCCGGGCGATCGCCAGCGCGTCCTCATAACTTCCGTACATCAGCCGTTGCGGGATTTCGCCTTTCAGACAGGATGACGTGCCGATCAGACCGGATGCGTACCGGCGAAGCACCGTCCGGTCCACGCGCGGTTTATAGTAGAACCCCTCCAGATAACCGATGGATGACAACTGCATCAGGTTCCGGTAGCCGTCGGCGTTCTGCGCGAACAAAACCTGATGATAGTTGACCTTATGCTTGGCCAGACGGTCCGCAGTCAGGTACACTTCCAGGCCGATAATGGGTTTTATTTTCCGCGACGTAAGCGCGCTGTAAAATTCCGGTACGCCGAACATATTATAATCGGTAATCGCCAGCGCGGGCATTCGGTCGGCTTCCGCCGCCAGCGCCAGATCCTCCGTACGGCAGCAACTGTCGAGGATGCTGTATTGCGTGTGGGTATGTAAATGGACAAAATCGGGCATAACCGTATTAAGTTAAACTATGCCAATTTAATATAACTGCGGATAAAATCAAATTATCAGAAAAAATAATCCGATCCCAATCGAATGTTTGTTTTTCTAAGAATAGGAAAGGATGAGAAAACGAAATTGGTTTATCAGAAGGACGATAGGCGGAGGTAATAAAACCGGGATATCGGATCTATAAACGCGGGTTTCATTTTATGGAAGGGCTGCCGGCCGTTCGCTATCCGGGTTATATCGCAAAATCAAAATTCCGCGCTGATGCCGATGGAGGGCAGAATACCGATCGAGCCGCGGTCTTCGACGCGATCTTCGGCGAAGTTGTAATCCGGCGGATTCTGGTTCTTGCGGTTGTAAACATTCTGTACGTCAAGGAACACGGTCAGTCGCCAGTTGCTGAAAATAAAATAACGGTCCACGCGCAGGTCCAGATGATGGCCGTTTTCCAGGCGTCGGGAAAGGTACTCTTCGGGCAAATTTTGCACCTGACCCGGCTTGACGGGATTGACGGACGGCCGGTATGCGGGCGTGTACGGCGCGCCGGTGAAGAATCGGAATTTACCGCTGAATTCCCAGGAGGCATTAATTTTATAGCCGCCGGTGATGTTCAAAATCAGCCGCTGGTCAAAAGGGTTCGGGTAGGTCTTACCATCGGCCGCCGTTACGGTGCTTTGACCAAGCGTCAGGCTGATCTGGCCATAGGCGGGGATATCGGAATATTTTTTCTGTAGCAGAAACTCGGCCCCGTACGCCTGTCCCCGGCCGCGTGACGCGAGGTCCGTAAATCCGAACGACTGGAAATTATCCTCACGGCCGCCAAACCCCGCTCCGGCATTCGTAATGACCACGTAATCATTAACGCCCGGTATCGTGCCCGTCGGAAGATGGGTGTACCGTTTGTAATAAACCTCCACGGACGCTTTCAAATCCTTTCGAATCAGGTAATCCGTCCCGAAAATCGTCATCAGGTTGCGCAACGCTTTCAGCTTCCGGTTTTCCGGGTTCACAACCCATACGTAAGACGGCGACTGGTAATACACGCCGGTACTGCCCTTAATGATCCATTGTTCGTTGTACTTGTACCGCGCGGAAAAACGGGGCGCCAGATACAGGCCGCGTTCCAGATAGGTGTATTTATCCGCGCGCAGGCCGAGGTTGAAATTCCAGTGATGCGTGGCCAGCCAGTCTAATTCGGCGAAAGCGGCGTATTTATAAAATGTTTTGTCATAACGGTTGCGGGTATTCACGCCGACGGCTTCGGCGGGAATATAATTACCGTTGCGATCCACGATGGTATCGCCGAACAGCGTTTCATTATCGTTATAAACCATTTTGCCGCTTACGCCGGTCAGCAACCCGAGGGATTTGGTCAGCATCCGGTAATAGTCCGTTCGCACGTGCCATTCGATTTCTCGGGCCGCGCTCGTGAAATATTTCCGTCCGAGCGTGTCTTTCTGGCCAAAATTGAATCGGCTGATGTTGATGTTCGTGGTGGTTTCCACATAGCCTTTGTCTAAGAGATGGCGGTAATTCATTCCCGTGACAGACTGATACTGGCGGTTGTCCATGAGGGCGGCGTTGAAAATACGTTTCTTGCGCGTGTCGTTATTTTTCGAAACGTCGTCGATGGCGGCCAGACTGAGGAAATAGAGCGTGTTGCTCGGATTAATGGCGTACTGTCCGAGCACATTCACGTCCGTGTAGGTGGGGATGAACGGCAACCCCGCGGCCTTGAAAATGAAATCCAGGTAACTGCGCCGCGCCGAAATAATGTAATCCCCCCGGCTGCCGATGGGCCCTTCCACGTTCGCGCCGAACTGCGTGGCGGATATCAGGGCTTTACCGCCGAAACGGTCCTCGCGTCCCTTACGCAGACTGAGACTGAGCGTGGAGGACATTTTATCGCCATAACGCGCCGGGAAACCGCCCGTCGAGAATTCTACATTGTCCACAAAATCAAGGTTCACAAAACTGACCGTACCGCCGCTGGTGCCCTGTGTCGCGAAATGATTGATATTCGGCACTTCCATGTTGTTGATGATATAGAGATTTTCCGACGGTCCGCCGCCCCGTACAATCAGATCGTTACGGCCGCCGGAATTGTTCACCGCCACGCCCGGCAGTGTGGAGACCGTGCGGACCACATCCTCAAAACCGCCCGGATACCGCCGGATTTCTTCCTGCGTAAGTCCCACCGCACTCGGCTGGGTTTTGGTAACCTGCTCAAAATAGCCCGCCGTAATGATGATTTCCTCGCCCTCGATGGCCTCCGGCATTAACGGGACATCCAGTACGACCGGCTTAGAGGCCGTGACGATTATATCGGTTTTAATAATCGTCGAATAACCAATATACGAAAATTGGAGGCGGTAAGTTCCGGGTTTCAAATTATCGATAAAATATTTACCGTTTTCACCCGTCGTGGTGCCGCGATTCGTTCCGAGCACCGTAATATTAACGCCCCATAAGCGTTCTTTGGTTTTCCCGTCCGTAACCTCACCACGTATAAGGCCGGTATTTTGCGCATAAAGGATTTGTGCTGAAACGGCCAGTGAAACTAAAATGGTGCGTAATATCATAAATGTTCCAATCTTTATTCTTGATGCTTATAACGTAAAAGAAGATTCTTTAATTCCAAAATAATTTTAACCCGATAAATACTTGATTACTATCTCTTATTTACCATATATTTAAGTATAATTTCGTTAAAACATGAATCTATTCGGAACTGAATTATTAGTGATTAAATGAAACCACGGAGTTTTTTTATACGGCGGCTGGCCGCGGTAATAATAATATTCCTGCTTGTTCATACCGGCGCAATCTCCCAGAACCTTGTGGTACGCGGTGAATACCGCAGCGCGCCGTTTATAAACAAAAGCATCATCATCCTGCCCATCCTGGATTCCATCCAGATGCCGACTAAGAATTTCGGTCTTTTAACGATTGAATTCGGGGACCGGGAAAGCAATACCGATCTGCGTACAGGGCTATACCGTTTTTTGCCGGAGAAACTGAGCGCGGTTTCACCCAATCATTTTGCTTTTCTTGATTTGGATTACTCGCGCGTGCTGACTCCGAAGGCCACGTCGATTGAGAAAGATAAAAGTCTTGGCTTCACGAATATTTATTATCCCGGCCCAAGGGAGAAATTTCCGGCGATAGCCGACACGGTGGATTTTATCATTATTTTTTACGGGCTGGGATTTGAGAACATAGAACGCGTTTCGAGCCTGCAGTACGGCGGGGCCTACGCGCTCGGCATCGGTACTTTTAAAGGACGCATGTACGCGCATGGCCTTATCTGGGACCACCGCCAATCAAAAATCGCGGCTAACGGACGCATCAGCGTGGACGCCACTATCGTCAATAAAACCATACAGGCCGAAGCGTTTCAAAAAATGCTCGAGGACTTTGCCGGCAAGTTTATCGAACGTACGCCCTGGGCAAGAGATTATAAGTAATAGATTCAGCCTGGCTGCGTAAATTACCGTTCCAATATTTTAGGTTAGGGGCAAGCTGAAAAAAATAGCGATAAGGTTCAAAATAATGCAAAAAGACAAAAAACGAAAAACCCGCTTGCCAACATTGAAAACGCATTAACAGGAATTATGAAAAATTGAAAGATTAAAGATTTGAAAAAATCTTATTTTTGAAACTTCAAATTTAAGGATTTGATATAAATGAAACTATACGAAACATTAGAGCAACAACTCAAGAAAGAACCCAACTTCGTAACAGACAACGGAGAACTGAAAAAATGGGTAGTTATAGACCGTGCACGAAACTTTGATGAGGAATTAATTGAACTATTGCTCGAAAACGAAACACTCAAAGAAAAGTTTTTCGTGAAAGTAAAAGATGTGCTGGTATTCAAGCAAAACCTGTTTATTGATTTTTTAGAACAAAAAAATTATCTCAACGACAGCTACACCCAATACAAAAACAAAATCGGACTTACCATTGATGGTAAATTTCTCAAACAACGCAACGAAGTGGCTTTGGTCTGGCCATTCAAAGACTGCATTTTAGAAGGCGGACAAAGTCGTGAGGAACAAAAACGAGAAGAAATTTTCTTTAATGAAATTTTGGCACAAGATGAAATTACCCAGCTTTTTGAACCAAAAGTTTTGACCAATGCAAAACGCATAGACAAAGACGGAGAAAAACCACTTGACCAATTTAACCGAAACGAAAACGGCACAATTACCGACAATTTAATTATTAAAGGCAACAACCTGTTGGCTTTACACTCATTAAAAAAAGAATTTGCAGGAAAAGTAAAACTGATTTATATAGACCCGCCTTATAATACGGGTGGTGAAGCCGAAACATTTACTTACAATAACAATTTTAATCACTCTACTTTCTATACTTTTCTTAAAAACAGACTACAAATCGCAAGGACATTTTTAAGAGAAGATGGTTTTATATGTATAGCAATAGACCATTACGAACTATACTATTTAGGTGTGATTGCAGATGAAATATTCGGAAGAGAAAATAAAATTGGAATTGTGACTGTTGTCCATAAACCAGAAGGAAGAAATCAAGAAAAGTTTTTCGGAACTTCAAATGAATTTATGTTAGTCTATGCTAAAAATAAAAGCATTGCAGAATTTCAAGATGTCATTTTGGACAAAGAATTAGCGGAACGTTACGATAAAGAAGATGAAGGTGGTAAATACAGGCTGAAAAACTTTATAAGACTAACTGACGGCAAGTATAGTTTGAGAGAAAACAAGCCTCATTTTTATTATCCTATTTACGTTAGTAAATCTTTGGATAAATTCAGTATTGAACCAAGTGATGACTATACACCTGTTTATCCAATTACCGATAAAGGAGTTGAAAGAACTTGGAAAACTACGGAAAAGACATTTTTAAAATTGGTCGATGAAAATAAAATTGTTGCCGAAAAATCAGAAGATGGAAGTATTGTTCTTTATGAAAAACTTAGAGAAAAACAGGTTATAAAAACACATTGGATAAAAAAAGAATATCACGCATATCATTTTGGGACTAAATTATTAGAAAACACTCTTGGGAGAAAGGCATTTAGTTTTCCTAAATCACTTTATACCGTTTTTGATACATTAAAGTTAATCACCGAGCCAGAAGATATAATAATGGATTTTCACGCAGGTTCGGGAACAACTGCACACGCAGTTGTTGAGTTAAACAAAGAAGATGATGGTAACAGACAATTTATTTTGGTTGAACAGCTTAACGAGCATATAGAGATATGTAATGAACGTATTCAGAAGGTTTTGTTGAAGGATAATTTAAAAACTTCTTTCGTCTATCTCGAACTCAAAAAATACAATCAAACTTTCATTGAGCAAATTGAAGAAGCCAAAGACACCGAAGCACTGTTGCAAATTTGGGAACAGATGAAAGCCAAAAGTTTCTTCAAATACAGCGTAGATTTGCAGAAATTTCAGGAGAGTATTGAAGAATTCAAACAGTTTGAACTGAAAAAGCAAAAAGAAATCCTTTGTGAGCTATTGGACAAAAACCAATTGTATGTCAATCTTTCATCTCTCAATGATAAAGATTTTGAATGCACCGAGGAAGAGAAGAAAGTAACCCGAGATTTTTATCAGATTAAGAAGTAATTTAATGTTGCCTGAAAAGAAAAACAGCGAATTTTTATTATACCAATCCGAAGACGGAAAAATCAAAATCAATGTCCGTCTGGAGGATAATACGGTATGGCTTACCCAGGCCGATATGGTGGAGTTGTTTCAGTCTTCTAAATCCAACATCAGCGAGCATATTAAAAATGTATTTGACGAGGGAGAATTAAATCCAGATTCAACTGTTCGGAAATTCCGAACAGTTCGATTAGAGGGTAACCGTAAGGTAGAGCGTGAAATTGAGCATTACAACTTAGACGTTATTATATCCGTAGGATACAGAGTAAAGTCGCTTCGTGGCACGCAGTTTCGTATCTGGGCAACCGAACGGCTTCGGGAATATCTCATCAAAGGCTTCACGATGAACGATGATTTGCTCAAGCAAGGTGGCGGCTATTTTGAAGAATTGCTCGAGCGTATTCGGGATATTCGTTCATCCGAAAAAATCTTTTATCGTAAAGTGTTAGAGATATATGCCACAAGCATAGATTATGACCCTCGTGCCGAAATAACACAGCAGTTTTTCCAAACCGTTCAAAATAAATTGCACTGGGCCGCGCACGGGCATACCGCAGCCGAAATTATTTTCCAAAGATCCAATGCTCAACTGCCATTTATGGGCTTGACTTCATTCAAAGGTAAAAAGCCCACCAAACAAGAAATCACCATTGCAAAAAATTATTTGAATGAAGAAGAATTGGCGGTATTAAACAGATTGGTATCGGCATACTTAGATATTGCAGAAATAAATGCTATGCAACGCAAACCCATGTATATGAAGGATTGGATTGAGGTATTAGACGGGTTTATCAAAATGAGCCGGCAGGATGTGCTAACCCATGCAGGGAAAATTTCCGCTGAGCTGGCACAACGCAAAGCGCTGGCAGAATACGAAGCCTATAAACAGAAATCGGAAGATGCATTATCGGAAGTAGAAAAACAATTTATTGAAAGTATAGAGCAAGCGAACAAAAAATTAAAAGCACTTAAACCTAAAAATAAAAAAGAATAGCGATGGCGTTTTTATACGACATATTAGTAGAGGAATTTGGCAAAAGAGCTATTGCTCAAGTTACTGTTCCTAATCACATAACCGATAATATAAAATCAGCATTTTTTATCAGACCTTATCAAATTGAAGCATTTCAGCGTTTTATTCTTTGCGATTCTGAAGATTTTACAGGCAAACCCAAAAGACCATTTCACTTGCTTTACAATATGGCAACCGGAAGCGGAAAGACTTTGATAATGGCAGGTTTGATGTTGCATCTTTATCAAAAAGGCTATCGCAACTTTTTGTTTTTTGTAAACAGCAACAATATCATTCAAAAAACCAAAGACAATTTTCTCAATCAGCAGGCTTCAAAATACTTGTTCAACGACAAAATAGTGATTGATGGGAAAGAAGTGCTCATTAAAGAGGTAGAAAACTTTGAAGAATCAGACAATCATAATATCAATTTGAAGTTTACCACCATTCAACAGCTTCATATTGACCTGAACAACACCAAAGAAAACAGCGTAACCTACGAAGATTTTAAGGACAAGAAATTAGTTTTGATTGCTGACGAAGCACACCACTTGGTGGCAGGAACACGGTCGGGCAATCTGTTTGGCAGTTGGGAAGACACCGTAAAGAAAATTCACGATTCCAATTTTGATAATATCTTATTGGAGTTTACAGCGACCATTGACACTGAAACTGCAGAATTAGTAAAACACTACCAAGACAAAGTAATTCTCAAATACGACCTTGCCGAATTCCGTAAAGACAAATATTCTAAAGAAATCAACCTTATCCGTTCTTTGTATGACGAGCAAGAAAGGATCATTCAGGCATTGATTTTAAATTTGTATCGTCAGGAATTGGCAACTTCAAACAATATCAATTTGAAGCCTGTAATTCTGTTCAAAGCCAAAAAGACAATCAAAGAATCGGAGCAGAACAAAGAGAATTTTCACAAACTAATTGATGATTTTTCGGTGGCAATGGTGGAGAAAATTCAAAAGACTTCCACCGTTCCAATCGTTCAAAAGGCTTTCCGTTTTTTTGAAGCCAAAGGCATTTCAGCCAATGAAATTGTAAAACGCATTCAAGCCAATTTCAGATTTGAAAATTGCCTGAGCGCCAACAATGACGCAGAAGCCGAGCAAAACCAAATATTGCTCAACACTTTGGAAGATGAAAATAATCCCATCCGTGCCGTTTTTGCCGTTCAGAAACTGAACGAAGGTTGGGACGTTTTGAATTTGTTTGACATTGTCCGCCTTTACGAAGGCAGAGATGGCAACGATAACAGGCCGGGGAAAACCACAATTGCAGAAGCCCAATTAATTGGCCGTGGTGCACGGTATTATCCGTTTGCCTTAGAAGAAGGACAAGATAAATTTACCCGAAAATTTGATGATGATAATTCCAATGATTTGAAAATATTGGAAGAACTTTATTATCACACCAAAGAAGATAGCCGATATATTTCAGAATTGAAGAAAGCTCTTGTTGATTCGGGTATTTATGAAGATGATGAAAACCTGGTAACAAAGCAACTGCAACTGAAAGAAAGTTTTAAAAAAGATAAATTTTACCGAGACGGCCACGTTTTCTTCAATAAAAAAATTCCAAAGAGTTTTGACAACATAAAATCCTTTGCCGATTTAGGAGTAAAGAAAACCAACTACCGATACACCTTATCTTCAGGATTTGGCAGAATGTCGAGCGCTTTCTTTGAATTAGAAACGACACAATCCAATGATGAAGTAATCAAATCGAGAGATGTAAAAATAAGTGATATTTCCAAGCATATTGTTCGTTTTGCATTAAGCCAAAACCCGTTTTTCTACTTCGACAGTTTATCACACTACTTTCCGAGTGTTGGTTCACTTTTCAATTTCATTGACAGCACAGACTTTTTAGCAGGTTTGGAAATCACATTTATCGGGCCAGCAAACCGACTAAAAGAAATCAGCCATTTCGACTATTTACAAGCCTTAAACGGACTTTTGCAAAGCATTGAAGCTGACATAAAGAGCAATTCAACCGAATATGAAGGTTCGGAATATATTCCAGAAAAAATTTATAATGTATTTAAGGATAAAGAAATTCGGGTTAATAAATATGATGAACGAGCCAAAGGTCAAGAAGAATTGGTAGCCAACGAGCCCTGGTATGTTTACAATGCCAACTACGGAACAAGTGAAGAAAAGAAATTTGTAGAGCTGTTTTCCAGACGATTTGAAGGACTGAATCAGAAGTTTAAAAACATTTACCTAATCCGAAACGAAAGAGAAATTAAAATCTTCGATAAACTCGGCAGAGCTTTTGAACCAGACTTTTTACTATTCTGCAAACAACGTAATGGAAAACAAATGACTTTTCAGGTTTTCATAGAACCCAAAGGAGAGTATTTAAAAGGACACGACAAATGGAAAGAAGACTTTTTAAATGAAATCAGAGCAGAAAAAAAGACAATCAAAATCCGCACGGACACCTATTTGATAACTGCCGTTCCGTTCTATAATTACAACTACGAAAACGAATTTAAGACGACATTAGAAAACACATTAAATGAATAGGGCATATGCCATAAGGGTAACAGAGGTATTCATTTCCCGACAGTTTTTATAATAGCCCGCTTAAACTTTTGTGTCGGGGTGCAGAAGTCTGCCCTGCTATTTCTTACGGCACAGGCACTCTCAGCCGTATGGCTCCCTAGGTATTGCAGAAATATCTCATCGTTTTCGTTATCCGTATTACAATGTAGCCGATGAATTTCCGACGCAGCGTTGGTGAGTGAAGTTTATGTAAGAAAAGCCGAAGCGTTCAGAAGGACCGTCATCAATGCTTCAAGACCGGCGCGGTCCTGTTCATCAAATCGGTTGGTTATGGGACTGTCAATATCCAGGACACCGATGAGTCGGCCGTTTTGAATGAGCGGCACGACAATCTCGGAGCGGGAGGCGCTGTCGCAGGCGATATGTCCGGGAAACTGATGCACATCGGGCACGAGGAGGGTTTCGCGCCGTTCAGCAGCGGTGCCGCAGACGCCGCGCCCGATGGCAATCCGCACGCAGGCCGGCTTGCCCTGAAACGGGCCCAGCACAAGCTCGCCGTTCTTTAGAAAATAGAAACCCGCCCAATTGATAGCGTTCATCGCGTGATACAGCAAGGCGGCGCAATTAGCAGTGTTGGCCATCCAGTCCGATTCGCCTTCGAGCAAGGCGCTGAGGTCGGCCGTTAAAGCGCGGTAAAATTCTTTTTTATCGGTGTCATCATAGGAAGCAAGGTGATACATGGTCATCTCCGAATGGGTATCATATATGTTCGATTTCTTCTTCCAGTAGTTGATGCCGGTACATGCGGGCGAAAGCGCCGTTTAAAGTCATCAGTTCGTCATGAGTGCCCTGCTCGGCGATTACGCCGTCCCTGAGATAGATGATTGTATCCGCATGGCGCACGGTATGGATTCGGTGGCTGACGATAAGGATGGTACGGGTTCCCGAAAGCGCGCGCAGGGTTTGCAGGATTTCATCCTCAGTGCGGGTATCCACGGCGGACAAGGCGTCATCGAGAATGAGTATAGCCGGACGGCGTATAAGCGCGCGCGCGATGGCCAGCCGCTGTTTCTGTCCGCCCGAGAGCGTAACGCCGCGTTCGCCGATGACGGTGTCCAGTCCGTCCGGGAACTGATCCAGGTCCCGGTCTAAACGGGACCATTGCGCGGCTTCCCGGATTTCTTTCTCCGTGGCATCGGGCTTGCCGAAAAGGATATTGCTCCGGATCGTGTCCGAAAAAAGGAAGGGATCCTGGGGTACCATGCCGATAGCGGCGCGCAGCACGCCGGGCGGTATCCGGTTGATTTCCGTATTATCAATCCATAAACTCCCGGGCGGTGACGGGTACAAGCCGGGAATTAGATGAATCAGCGTGGACTTTCCGCTGCCGGTTTTTCCGACAATACCCAGAGTGCTTCCGGCGCTCAGGCGGAGCGTAATATCTTTTAACACGGTCTGGCCGGCGGTGTAAGCAAACGTCAGATTGCGGAATTCGATAGTGCCGCGGATAACCCCGCCGGTCGTCCATGCCGTTGCCTCCGAAGCATCCGGCTTCACGCTGAGCACTTCTTCCATCCGCTTCAGGGAAGCGGCGCCGCGCTGGAATATATTCAGCACCCAACCGATTGAGATCATCGGCCAGATAAGCATCGCAAGATAGAAATTGAACGCCGTAAATGTCCCCAGCGATATGCGGTTTTGGATTACCAGCCAGCCGCCGGCCAGCAGCAGGAGCGCGACGCTGAGCCCGATTATGCCAATGACTGAGGCCATCATCAACCCGCGGATGCGCACCATGGCCATGTTCAGTCCGAAATATTCTTCATTCAGTTTTCTGAATTTGGTGAACTGCAGCGGTTCGAGCACATAGGACTGGATGATACGTATGCCGGAAAAGCTCTCATGGACTTCCGAACTGATATCGGACAGTTTAGCCTGTACCTGCTCGGCGCGGTGGTGCATGATCCGGGCGAGTTTATAGATCATCACGGACAGCACGGCCATCGGCAGAAAAGCGGTCAGTGTAAGCAGGGGACTCATTTGAAGCATCAGCGGTACGACATAGAAAAACGAGACGATTGTGTTGGCGGTATACATGATGCCCGGTCCGAGGATTTCCCGCATATTAGCCAGATCGTTGGTCATTCGGCTCATCAGGTCGCCGGTGCGCCGGTAATGGTAAAAGGCCGGCGGCAGCGTTTGCAAATGGCTGAAGAAATCGTTCCGGAAATCCAATTCGATTTTGCGCGAGGCAACAATCATTGTTTTACGCATGCCGAAAAGCAAGGCGGCGTGCGCGGTTTCCATCGTAAGGAATACGGCGATCAGTACAGCCATTTCGGTCCATCCCGTAGCGGAAAGCACCGGCGCTACCAGCAGATGGTACAGCGCGCCCTGGGTCTGGATATCCTGCAAGCGGTCAATAGCCATCTTGACGATCTGCGGACTTACGGACTGGAAAAGATTTTTAAGAATCACCAGTATCAATCCGGCGATCAGCAGTTTCCGGTAACGTCGCAGGTAAGGATAGAGTCGTTTGAACATGCGGGTCGGCCGGTCAGATTAGCGGGATCTGGTAGAGACGGTGTTTCTGTATGTAATTCAGGACGGCATCCGGAACCATATAACGCACGGACTGTCCCGACGATAACAGACGCCGGATAAACGTGGAAGAAATTTCTATTATCGGAACATCCATTACAATGGCCTGGGCCATAATTGCCGGGCTGATTGTATCCACGGCCGATCCCGCCCGCGGATAAACAACCATCCGGCACAGTTTTAACAATTCATCCGGCGATTTCCATGACTGAAAACCGCAGAGGGAGTCCATGCCGATAATCAGTTCGAAGAGGGTGTCGGGGTATAAGGCGATTAAATGCTTTAGCGTCTGGACGGTGTAGGAAGGCGGCGGCAACTGACTTTCAATTTCGCTGATTTCAAAATGCGGGTTGTTCTGCAGGGCGAGCCGAAGCATGGCCGCGCGATGGTTGAAATCCGTAATCGGACGGCCGTTTTTATGAGGGGGCGCAGCGGCCGGTATAAAAAGAATTTTCTCCAGTTGACGTATTTCCCGCGCCTGTTCGGCGATGATCAGGTGTCCCTGATGTACGGGGTCGAACGTACCGCCGAAAAGACCAATTCGGGTAGAAGCCATCATCGTTACGCGGGAAAAGGATTAAGTGCCTTCTTTCCGGCCTGCTTGCGCACGGGCTTCCTTTTTTCGGATGGTGTCCAGAAGGTCTAACGCGTCGTTGACGAGTTTTTTATCCAGCGGATACTGATCGGTGAGCCGGGAAAGAATCAGCCGTGCCTTTTCGTATAGTTTAAGTTTATAAAAACAGTATGCCTTCCAGTACAGCGCGCGGCCGGCGTATTGCGATTTAGGGTATTCATTAAGGACGAGGTCATAATACACGATAGCGGCCTCATACTCGGTTACTTTACGGTAGGTATGGGCGTTTTCAAATTCTTTGCGGGCGAGTTTGTCGGTGATGGTAAGATACAGCGAATCCATTTCAGCTTTGCGCGGGCTTTTGGGATACAGGTCCAGAAAATTCTGGGCCGCGTCTTTGGCTTCGTACGTGAACTTTTGATCCAGCGCGTAGCCGGGGGATAATTTAAAATAACAGATGGCGATTTTATACATGGATTCTTCCACAAACTCGCTTCGCGGATAGGAACTGACCAGCCGGTCGTATTCCGAAGCGGCCAGCACATAATCCTTCTGAAAGAAATATGATTCGGCAAGATAGAACTGCGCGTCATCCGCGACGTCGGAACCGCTGTATTTGAAGGTGATGACCTGGAACTGTTCCTGGGCTTTGCTGTATTTTTCTTTTTTGAAAAATTTCATGGCGTACGCGAAATGTTCTTTTGAGGTCATGTACGCCGTTTCGTCTTTTTTCCCGCAGCCGGCCATGAAAACCGCAAGTATCAGAACCGAAATATAAAAAGAATTAGAATTCATAGAAGCCTTTGCGTTTATAGGTGCAGGTTTATGATTTCGTGCCGGCCGTCCCTGCGCACCGCGATCATGGTGTTTTCATCGAGGGGCTGCCAACCGTCGCCGGATGCCAGCGGTTCCGAGGTAATCAGGGTGCCTCCGCCGACCTTGTAAAAACCAAGCCAATATAATACTTTCGTTGAAATTAAAAAGTGTTTTGTTAAAAACATGAAGTTCAGTTCCGGCGGGTCATCGCCGGCGGCCTGTGCCGCCCATTGCCGGCAGCGAATTATGGTGCGCTCCAAAGCCGTCTGGAAGGAACGGATATTTTCTGTTTCCGGCTGGTCGATAGCGAACAATTCGCTCAGAAACAGGTACAGGATATATTCGGAATCGGTCCTGCCGGTGATTCGCGGTCTGAAATCCGCCGGCAGTTCTGAAACGGCGCGGTCGCGTATGGAATCGAAGCGATCGATAGAGCCGTTGTGCGCAAAGACGAGGCGGTTTTCAAAGCCGAACGGATGGGTATTTTCGGGCGCGACGCCTCCGGTGGAAGCCCGGCGGATATGCGCCATCATCCGGCGGCAGGAACGCTGAGCGGTTATTTCAAACGTCGGGTCCTCGGCGGGGGCTGTCGGGTGTTTGACAATTTCCGGATGGTGGGCATCCCAGAAACCAAAGCCCCATCCGGCGTCGTTGGGTTTTCCGGATTCTGTATCACAACGGCTCTGCTTTCGCAGTGCATTTGGCGCCGAAAGAAGCGGATAACTCAGATCCTGCAAAACCGGGCCGGAAAATCCCGCTAAACGGCACATACCCGGTTAGTTTCCAACCGTTTGGGCCAATTCATAGGTGTGGTTGAGGAACACCTTGAATTTGTCCGAGTTGACGATACGGTCGTATTCGATTTTCACGACCATAGGCGGCTTGCGGTGCGTGTTCAGTTGATATTCTAATTTTTCCAGCGGCGTCAGGTACCGGTTCCGTAAAGTCTGAATGGCATCCTTGTACAACACGGAACTCTGCGTGGTGGATTTTAGCGTGTCAATGATGGAGTCAATCACGGTGCAGGTTTTATTGAGCGCTTCGTTGAGGTTCTTCTTCACCTCTTCCATGCGATTGCGGTAAGCGGCCCATTCCTCATGGGGGCTGTGTTCCGCAAATATATAGGCGCGGGCCAGGTAATCCTGGAAGCGGCCGTCATTCATCAGGGTGTTGAACTCAATGCGCACCTGAGGTGCCGATTTTTTGCCCGCTTCCAGACTGTCCCGGTTGTCGGTAATGGCGAAGTAATCGTCATCGCGCAGTTTGGAAATGACTTCTTCATGGTCCGGGTTGGTGTCGTCGTGCAGGGCGTCGAGCAGAAGGTTCATATAATGGTAATATTCTTCCAGCAGGGGCGTGATTTCCTGTTTGGCACGGATTTGCGTGTTTTCGAAATGCCGCCAGCCGATAGCGTCCTGGATGAGAGCGAGTATCAGGTTGAGCGCGCGCTGGAGGTGACGCGGATATTCCGGCTTATCAAACCGGCGGGTGACCAGATAGACAGCGTAATTTTTAATGTCCAGCAGCGTGTCTTCGAGATTGCCCTCTTCTTCGGCCTTTGCGAGGATGGATTCGGGGATGATGTTCTTTTCTACCGCTTCCTTTTCAATCATCCGGATCGACTCGTCCTGAAAAAGCGCCTTGATTTTGGACTCTACGTACGGCGCCGTGAACGCGTTGGCATCGTCCTGGCCGCGGGTGATGGTGCCGGCCTTGATGTACTCGGCCGTGGCGAGGCTCAGTTCGATATCATTGATGTTTTCCATAATCCGGAACATGTTTGCCCGGCTGAGTTCCAGGCGTTCCGCGCGGATGTAGTGTTCCACGCGGTTCATGGTCATAAAGGCCCGTTCCGCTTTGTTGAAGAAGCCCAGGCGCTTGCGGATCTCGTTGAAATAATCAATCTTGGGAATCCACTCGCCTTCCTTGTTCTTGAACTCGGCGGGGATTTTGCCGGTGTCGAGCGTGAGAAATTCCGGCGCAAGGGACAGATACCGCGGGTTGATATTGAAAAGGCTCATCATGCGCGCGGAGAGATAACGCGAGGTCAGCGCCGCCTTTTTAATATCCGGGTCTTCTTCTTTGAGGACGCTTTTGTCAATGTGCGGCAGTTCGTACTGGAAATATTCGACGGTCTTGTGGTAACGCTCGTCCTTGACATCCAACTCACCGATGAGTTCGACAAACTCGTAGACTTCTTTGATCTGGAATCCCTTGACCCGGAAAATCATGGACGTCAGATACTGCGTTTCGGCGGCGACCTCGGCCAGTTTGCCCGGTTCGTGCAGGGATTCGTCGGGGTTATCCAGACGGCGGGCGAAGGATATGGCGGCAATGGTCTGATCGGCGATATTCTCCGTCATGAGGGTGTCGTGGATCACCGCTTTAATGTCTTCCGACAGCGGTTTAAATTTATCCTTCGAAAGTTTTTCCTCGTACTGGGCCAGGGCGATGCTGATTTCGAGTTCGTTAATCAGCTTGAGCCATTCGAGTTTTTCCGTCTTGGAGCCGAGTTCAATATTCAGGGTGCCGCGCGCCGTTTCGGAGATGATATGATCCAGGATGCGGAACTGGCGCCGGATGTTGTTCGACTGCGAGAGCCGGTTGATGATGATGCCTTCCAGCGTCTCGTTCGGGTAGCCGTACTGCGTCAGCTCCAGCTGAATTTTCGAGAGCAGGTACAGGTTAATGAGGTCTTTCATGGTGATCGATTCGCTTTTGCGCATGGTTTCGTCGCGTTTCATGGCTTCAGCGAGAAGATTGGTCATGAAGATGCTTTTGATTTTAGGGCTTTCGTTCAGATCCACCATGTCGATGACCTGAGTCAGATGAACAAAGGTTTCCGTATCTCGGAGTTTTTTTTCAAACAGGTCTTTCATTTCCTTGGTGCGCCCCTGACGGGACTTATCCGTAACAAGCTTTTCCAGAACGATGTTGACCACGGCGTTTTCCACCGAACCGTCGAACAATTCATCCACCCGGCCGTTAAATATCGGGACAGAGAAATTCGACGATTTGTTAACAAGCAGGAGCAAAAGCAGATTGATAACCTCCACCGGTACGGCGCGTTCGCGCAGCATGATTTCCATTTTGGTGAGAGCGGCAATGTCTTCCAGTTTGCTGATCAGCAGTGTTTTACCGGAACGCCGGCGTTTTTCGGCCTCTTCCCGGATTTTTTCAAATACCGCAGCCAGTTCAATATCCCGGAAACGGGATATCTTGGACTGAAACAGTTCAAGATGTTCGTCCAGCAGTTTACCGGTGAAATCGGATGAACGCAGAAATTGCAGAAGTTCCTGAAGCACCGTGCGATTGTTTTTTACATCAGCAAGCATCTTCTATCGTTTAAGATAAAAATAAATATTTAAAGCTAAATATAATCATCTAAATCAATAAATCAAAGACAAATAAGTTTCAAAGTGCTTGATTTTAGTTATTCATTTTTATAAACTTTATTTCATTTAATTTAAAGTTATATGGAATCTGTTATTACCGTTCAATTAGCCCTTTTCTTTATATTTATACTGCTTTCGGGTTTTTTTTCATCTTTAATGACCGCTTTGTATCATCTGAACAAAGTAACGATGAAAAAAATTATGTTGCAGAAAAGCCGGATTTCGGCGTTTCTGGATCGATGGGAGAACGCACCGGCGCTGCTGTTAAACGATCTGTATGTAGGTAACAATTTGTTCAAAGTGTGCGCGGCGATTCTGGGAACGGTGCTGGCGCTGGAGATAGCCGCGGACTGGCCGGAGATTGCCTGGTGGATTTACGGAGCAGGCATGGTGCTGATACCGTTATCCGTCATATTACTCAGCGTCATACTGCCGAACACGATTGCGCAGTATTATCCGTCGCGGGTGATTGCGCTGATGATTCCGGTGGTCAATGGCCTGTCGCTGGCGCTGTGGCCGGTGAACCGCATGTTTTATCTGATGACGCGGCTCCTGCAGTGGATATTGGGACGGAGCCCGGAAGCGATTAACACGAACGTAACCGAAGATGAAATAAAGGAAATCATCGAGGCCGGGGAGCAGGACGGGGCCATCGAAGAAACAGAACTGGAGATGATCCACAGCATCATCGAGTTCGGCGATACCCTGGTGCGGGAAATCATGGTGCCGCGGGTCAACATGGTCTGCGTGGAAGTGTCCACGCCGATGGAGGAAATCCTTGAGATCATGGCGGACGAAAAACTTTCGCGCTTACCGGTATATGAGCAGAATATTGATACGATTGTAGGCACGCTGCATATCAAGAACATCCTGAACTGCTGGCGGAAAAATATTAAGGATATGTCGGCCATTGAATTTACCACCATGCCGTATTTTGTTCCCGAGACGAAGCGCGTGTCGGAATTGCTGAAGGAATTTCAGAGTCATCACCTGCAGATGGCGATTGTGGTGGACGAATACGGCGGTACGGCGGGCCTGGTCACGATGGAAGACCTGCTCGAGGAAATCGTCGGAGAGATAAAGGACGAATACGACGATGCCGGGCCGTCCATTCGGCCGCAGGACGACGGCGCTTACCTGGTGGACGCGCTGGCGGAAATCGACACGCTCAATGAAACGCTGGGCATCAACCTGCCCTCCGACGAATACAACACGCTGGGCGGATTCATTCTTTGGCATCTGCGCCGTATGCCGCACAAGAACGAAACCTTTGAATACGGGTCGCTTCGGATTACCGTCACGGAAGCCGATCGCAAGAAAATACACAAGGCGCTGATTTATAAATTGCCCGAACCGACGGCCCCGGCGCTTTCGGACGAATAAGGATAACGGTTATGTTTACCATCTATGCCCAGCTCAGCGAGCGTGAATTCATGAAAACCGTCAGTTTTGAAGTGATGGTGATCTACCTGAACGATCCGAAATCGGTTTTCTGGATTGACCTTGAAAATCCGACCGAAGAAGAAATCGAGCAGTTACAGGAAGTATTCAATTTCCATCCGCTGTGTATAGAAGACTGTTTGTATTACCCGAACTCGCCCAAGATTGACGAATTTGATTCCTATCTGTTCATTATCGTCAATGAGCCGGTGTATGACAAGGAAAACGACGAAATGATCCGCGACGAAATTGATTTTTTCCTGGGCAAGAATTTTCTCGTATCCGTTCACCAAACACCCAACGAGGCGATTAACAAGGTTAAAAACCGCTGTCAGACCGAGTTGATCCTGCACCAGTCCGTACGTTATCAGCGCGGGGGACGTCTCCGGTCTCTGGTTAAGGACAACATGATGTTTCGCAACTCGGATTTCATTCTGCACGCGATACTCGACACGATGGTAGACAACTGCTTCCCCATGGTGGATAAATGGGACGACCGGATTGACGATCTGGAGGAAAAAATGTTCGCGCAGGAGGGCAACCAGGAAGTGCTGTCGGAAGTTCTTTCCATTAAACGGCAGCTGACGCAGTTCCGCCGCATCATCGCGCCCCAGCGGGACATCCTTGCCCGGCTGATCCACATCAACAACAAAGCGATTTCCAAAATATCTCAGGTGTATTTTCGGGATATCTTTGACCATCTGATCCGGCTTAACGAAACTATTGATTCGCACCGGGACGCCGTTTCCGGCATTGTGGAATCGTATTATTCCTACCAGACGCACCAGATGACGGAAAGTTCCAACCGGATTAATCTTGTCATGCAGCGGCTGACCATCATTACGACGATTTTCATGCCTCTTTCGTTTATCGCCGGCGTGTATGGGATGAATTTCGATCCCGATGCTTCTCCATGGAACATGCCGGAACTTCGGTGGTTTTTGGGTTATCCTTTTGCGCTGGGGCTGATGGCGGCGGTGGCCTTGTTTATGTATTTCTTTTTCAGAAAACGGAAATGGTTTTAACGCGCACGATTTTCTAACGGGAGTTTTAAATGCACGCATCGAAATGGCTGGAGTATAACGATCTCAAAGAACCCGAGGTGACGCCGGAACTGGCCCGCCAGCACGGTCTGCTGGATGAGGAATATGAAACCATTCTGAGGATACTCGGCCGCACGCCGACATTTACCGAACTCGGTATATTCAGCGTCATGTGGAGCGAACACTGCAGTTACAAGAATTCCATTGCGTTGTTGAAGACGCTGCCCAAAACCGGTTCGGCGGTGCTGAAGGGCGCCGGCGAAGAGAATGCCGGTTTGATTGATATCGGAGAGGGGCTGGCGGTGGCTTTTAAGATCGAGAGCCACAATCATCCTTCAGCGGTGGAGCCTTATCAGGGCGCCGCCACCGGCGTCGGCGGCATCCTCCGCGATATTTTTACGATGGGCGCCCGGCCTTTAGCGTCGCTCAATTCCCTGCGTTTCGGCGAACTATCCGACCCGCGCGTACGGCACCTTTTTGCCAATGTCGTCAAGGGCATCGGCGATTACGGCAACTGTTTCGGGGTGCCGACCATCGCCGGGGAAATTTATTTTGAGGACAGCTATACGGAAAATCCGCTGGTCAATGCGATGGCGGTTGGCATAGCGGATCAGAAACACACGGCCAGCGCGGTCGCAAAAGGCGCCGGCAATCCGGTGATGATCGTCGGCTCGTCCACCGGACGCGACGGCATCCACGGCGCTACGTTTGCCTCCGAGGAGATATCCGAAAATTCCGAAAGCAAGCGGCCGAACGTGCAGGTCGGCGATCCGTTTACCGAAAAACTGCTTCTCGAGGCCACTCTGGAGGCCATCCGAAGCGGCTACCTTGTGGGTATTCAGGATATGGGCGCCGCCGGACTTACCTGTTCCAGTTCGGAAATGAGCGCCAAAGGGAAGTGCGGCATGGAAATCGAGTTAACCAAAGTACCCATCCGCGAGGATTTTATGACGCCCTACGAAATCATGCTTTCCGAAAGCCAGGAGCGTATGTTGCTGGTTGTCCAGAAAGGCCATGAGGCGGCGATTCAGAAAATTTTCGAAAAATGGGATCTGCACGGCGTGATTATCGGCCACGTTACCGACGACCAACGCCTGCGGGTCAAATTCCATGGCCATACCGTCGCGGATATTCCGGCGGATTCCCTTGTGCTGGGCGGCGGCGCGCCGGTGTACCACCGGGAAACAAAAAAACCGGGATATATTGATGCGTTAAAAAATTTAGATATCGATGCGGTTCGGCCGCCGAAAGACTTCGACGAAACGCTGAAACGGTTGCTGGCCTCGCCGAATATCGCCAGCCGTGAATGGGTTTATGAACAATACGATACTTCTGTCCGGACCAACACCGTCACGCGGCCCGGCAGTGATTCCGCCGTGATCCGCGTTAAAGGCACCGACAAAGCGCTGGCCATGAAGGTGGATTGCAACGGACGCTATGTCTATCTCAATCCCCGGCGGGGCACCATGATTGCGGTGGCGGAATCGGCGCGTAACGTCGTCGCCTCGGGCGCCCGGCCTGCCGCCATCACCAACTGCCTCAATTTCGGCAACCCCTACAAGCCGGAAATGTACTGGCAATTTAAGGAAGCCATTGAAGGCATGAAGGAAGCGTGTCTGGCGCTCGGCACGCCCGTTACCGGCGGCAATGTCAGTTTCTATAACGAAAGTCCTAAGCGCGCCGTCTATCCGACCCCGACCATCGGTATGATCGGGATTATTGACCATGTATGGAAAACCACAACCTCCTGGTTTAAAAATGACGGTGATTTGATTTATCTGATAGGTAAAAATAAACCTGAAATCGGCGGCAGCGAATATCTCAAAGTGATGCATGGGCTCGTCTGTGGAGAAATACCGGAGCTGGACATGGAGTATGAAAAAGCCGTTCAGGCGATGGTGCTGGAGGCCATACGGCGCGGTTCCGTTAAATCGGCGCACGACGTGTCCGACGGCGGGCTGGCCGTAGCCCTAGCCGAGTGCTGTTTCCAGGGCAGCCCCGGGAAAACAATCGGCGCCGATATCCACCTGCAGGACGCCATGCGGCCGGACCTGCTGTTGTTTGGCGAGTCCCAGTCGCGCTTTATCGTTACGGTGGCAGACTGCCGGGAAAACCTCATTCCCGATTTAGCCAGGGAATACCGTATCGATGCGGTTAAAATAGGAACCGTCGGCGGTTCGCATCTGAAGATAAACGGATGGATCAACCTGCGCGTTAAAGAGATGGAACGGGTTTACAGAACCGCTCTGTCTTATCACATGAAATGACATATAGAAGGGAGTGTCTGTATGAAAACGCTGCTGTCTAATATTTCGGCCGTGCTGGCTGTAATGGCTGTTTGGGTGTCAGTTTACACGTCACCCGTAACGGCAACGGGGCTGTATAACGCCTCCGGTTCACGGGTTGGGGAAATCGCTGAAGACGGAACCGTGTATGACGGATCCGGCTCGCGCATCGGTGCATTTTCGGAGGACGGAACGGTGTATGACGCCTCCGGATCCCGTTTCGGTGAAATAACCAAAGACGGGGTCGTGTATAATGCCTCCGGTTCACGCATCGGGGAAATCACCGAGGACGGAACGGTGTATAATGAAAGCGGTTCACTCATGGGCCGTGTGGATACGGACGGCATGGTATTCAACGAAACCGGTTCCCTGTATGGTTCGGCGGATGAGGGATTCAACCGGTACCGCGTGGCGGCTTTTTTCTTTTTCTTTTTTTACTCAGAATAATTATAAGGAACGACGCTATGATTGATTATGTCCCGGGCTTATTCAAATTAGCTGATTGTAAGGTACAGGTAGATTCGTCCGTTTTTATTGCGCAGAACGCGACGGTCGTCGGCAATGTGACGATTGCCCCGAACGCCAGCGTATGGTTCGGCGCCGTGCTGCGGGGAGATATGGAACCGATTTTCATCGGCGAAAACTCAAATATCCAGGACAACACCGTGATTCATGTGGACTGGAAAATGCCCGCGGTAATCGGCAAAAACGTTTCCGTCGGTCACAGCGTGGTGATTCACGGCGCAAAAATCGGCGACAACTGCATCATCGGCATGCACTCGACCATACTCAGCGGTGCGGAGATCGGCGAAAACTGCATCGTCGCCGCCGGGGCGGTCGTCATGCAGGGCCAAGTGGTACCTCCCAATTCGCTCGTCATGGGCATCCCCGCCAAAGTCAAAAAGGAAATTGACGATGCCACCCGGAAAATGATTACATTGAACTGGCAAATCTACTGTGAGTACGCGAGGGAATTCAGGCATTCGTCTCATCATAAAAATATTTTATAAACCAACGGAAAGGTTTTTCTATGGAATCCCTTACCAAACTGAAGAACAAATTGTTTACCGCGCCGGTGATCGTATCGGTGTTTGCGCTGGCGATCATTTTTTTCCTGCTGTCGGTGTTTTCTTCCGAGCCGGTGATTCGGAGAGAAATCGTGAACGGCCAGGAAACGCTGAACTGGTTGTTTCTGGGCATCCGGGTCGAATTCATCCTCTTCGGCCTGACGCTGGTCTGCGTCGCGTTGTTCCATCACGCCGTATTGCTGGTGGCGTTGACCGGACTCGCTTCGATCCTGACGTATAAATTCATTTTTACCGATTTCAACCTCGTGCATCACATGTTCGGCGGCACGCATCCTATCTGGAGCGAAATGGTCAACAAAGAATACCGCGAGGGTGAGTGGGCGATTCTACTTAACCTGCTCGGCCTGTTGCTGGGATTCGCGATTCTGGCCAAGCACTTTGAGGAATCGCACGTGCCGGACCTGCTGCCCAAGTGGTTGCCCAAAGGCATGATGGGCGGATTTATACTGTTACTGATTGTATTTATATTGTCGTCGTTCCTTGATAATATCGCGGCGGCTATGATCGGCGGCACCATCGCGCTGGTCGTGTTTAAGAAGGACGTGCATATCGGTTTCATCGCTGCGATTGTCGCCGCCAGCAATGCCGGTGGCGCAGGTAGCGTGGTAGGTGATACAACTACCACGATGATGTGGATTGACGGCGTTGCGGCAACAGACATCCTTCACGCCTATGGCGCCGCTATTCCGGCGTTCTTAGTGTTCGCGTTCATTGCCGCCCGCCAGCAGGATAATTACCGCCCGCTGGTTCCCACCGATGTGACCGGGATGAAAATCATCTGGTCCAAACTGTTTATTGTGGCCCTCATACTTGCAGGCACCATAACGACGAACGTATTATTTGATTTCCCGGCTTTGGGCGTATGGATCGCGATTCTGGTCGGCGCCTTATTCAGCAAGACGCCCTGGCATGAACTGCCGAATGCGCTTAAAGGAAGCATCTTCCTGCTGTCGCTGGTAACCTGCGCATCCATGATGCCCGTGGAAGAACTGCCGCCCGCTTCATGGCAATCGGCTTTCTCGCTGGGATTCATTTCCGCTGTTTTTGACAATATTCCGCTTACGAAACTGGCGCTGGACCAGGGCGGCTACGATTGGGGCGTGCTGGCGTATACCGTCGGTTTCGGCGGTTCCATGATCTGGTTTGGTTCATCGGCCGGCGTGGCGATATCGAACACGTTCCACAAAGCCAAATCCGTTGTGTTCTGGCTGAAAGACGGCTGGCATGTTATTATCGCCTACATCATTGGTTTCTTCGTTATGCTGTATGTGCTCGGATGGAATCCTCATGAGCCGCACCGCAAAGAAGGCGCCAAGAAAAAGAGCCATCACAGTGAAATGTATAAAACCCGAACCGATAATTCTCAATACGCTTTGGTTCGTTAATAGCCTCTGTAAGGCGTCGGTGTTTGTGGAGACGCCTTATTTTATATAATCTAAGGAAGCAGTATATGGCACAGCCGGCAAAAGTACGCTTTGGTCCGTGGATAACCGAAGGATTTAATTTACTGAAAGAACAGTGGTCGGTATGGGCGCTCATGACTTTAATCATGGGTGTTCCGGTTTTACTGATATACGGTCTTTCACAGGCCGTCAGTCTTCAGATGGGTCAGGGTTATAACGCCAATGTAAGAGATTTCCGGGATGTCCTGCAGGTCTTTGCGCAGAGTTTCAGCCAGTCCATACTGCTGAGTGTCGTGACGGCGCTTGCCATTAACATCGTTCAGGCCTTTTTTCTGGGAGGCATGTTCAAAGCAGCATGGAAGCAGGTTAACCGACAGCCGATTGCCGTGAGCGATCTCTTTTCAGGTATTGATTTATTTATGAAAATCGTTGTGGCTGCGGTGTTGATTACGATGCTGCAGTTTATCGGCACCCTGCTATGCTACATCCCCGGCCTGATTGTGCAGGGATTATTCTTTTTTGTCATTCCGCTGATTGTTTACCGGCAGATGGAACCGCTCGATGCTATGAGAGAAAGCTTTCAAACGGTCAAGCAGGACTGGATTATGTTTTCCTTGTTCGCGTTTGTCGTCAATTTGCTGGCGGCTCTGGGCATCATCGCTTGTCTGATCGGCATTCTGGTTTCTTATCCGTTGCTGTTCCTGTTTACGGCCGTAGCTTATCGCGACTGTTTCGAACCGGCGCCGGAAGTGAACCGGGTCGAAGCCTTGTACACTAAATATTGCCGGAACTGCGGTTCGCCGCTGGATGTCAAAGCGAATTTCTGCGATAAATGCGGGGCCGGGCAGGTATAATGTAATCACCACATTCAAGGAATGAAAATATGGCTTCAGGTAATATCGTTCAATTTGGTGACTGGATTTCCAACGGGTGGAACCTGTTCAAATCGCAGTGGCAGACATGGACGCTGATGGGCGTGCTTTTTTTTGGGCCGATTTTGCTGATGATCGCATTGTTTGTGGTTATCGTTATTGTAGCCGCAGACAGTATACGCCATGAATCGACCGCCATTATATATATTTTAATGGCTACATTAGTAATGTTTCTTTTTATAATCGTGTACGCCAGTTATATTATCGGCGGTCTGTTCAAAACGGCATTCAAGCAGTACGACGGCGAAACCATAACCAGCGGCGATATATGGAGCGGGGGCAATTACACGCTGCGCATACTGGGCGCGAACATTCTGATAATGTTTTTCACCCTGATTGGTGCGATACTCTGTTACTTTCCCGCTTTTATCGTGCAGGGATGGCTGTTTTTTACGATTCCCCTGATTGTCCGCAAAAACCTCGGCGTATTGGAGGCGTTGAAACAGAGTTATGAAATCGCAAAGCAGGACTGGTTTATGTTTACATTATTCGCCTTCGTGGTAGGCCTGATTTCACAGTTAGGCCTGTATGCCTGTTATATTGGTATTGTTTTTACGCTCCCGCTTCTTTACACCATAACGGTAGTGGCTTACATAGCCTGTTTTGAGCCCGATAAACAGCGATATGTTACGGAGCAGCCGGCCATGGGATCACGCGCATGTAAAGTCTGCGGCAAACGGATTCCCGGCAATGCCAATTTCTGCGACAACTGCGGCGCCGGTCAAAATTAATTATTTTGTTTCGCCACGCCGATGAAATATAAAAAAAAATCAGAGGCCACCTACCCGACGCGCATCAAAGACTGGGCGCCGGATGACCGGCCAAGGGAAAAGCTGGAACGGCTTGGGCCGTCGGCTTTAAGCGATGCGGAACTTCTGGCGATTCTCATCAATACGGGCATGAAAAACGTCACGGCGATTGACCTTGCCAAATCTCTGATGTACCAATATAAAAATCTCCCGGAAATTGCGCGGCGCAATTATCAGGAACTCGGCAAGATACGCGGTATCGGCCGGGCGAAAGCCATCAAACTTATGGCGGCGTTCGAGATCGCGCGGCGCGTGCAGGCGCAGCCCGACCCCGAAAAAGTACGGATCCGCGCGCCCGAAGATATTGCGGCGCGGTATATCCCGTTATTACGCGACCTGAAGACCGAGCGTTTTATGGTGCTGCTGCTGGACGCGGCCAATCAGCTTATAAAAGAAGTCGTGCTGACCGAAGGGACGCTCAACGCCAGTCTGGTGCATCCGCGCGAGGTGTTTAAAGCCGCCATCGACGACCGCGCCGCCAGCATCATTTTGATGCACAATCATCCCAGCGGGCACAACGAACCCAGCGCCGAAGACATCGCCATCACCGAGCAGATGAAACAGGCCGGCCGGATTATGGGCATTCCCGTCCGTGACCATATTATCATCGCCGGACAGCGGTATTACAGCATGGCGCAGAAAGGATACCTGTAAATGATCAGCTATGTGCAAGGCGCCGTTGCCGAGAAAAATCCAACCCGTATCGTATTAGACGTACACGGCATCGGATATGAAATTTTAATTCCTGTAAGCAGCTTTGAGAAAATTCCGGAAATCGGCGCGCCATGCAGACTTCACACATATTTTCATGTCCGCGAAGATATTCAGCAACTATACGGATTTGCCTCCGTAGAGGAGCGGGAATTGTTTCAGATTCTGATCTCGGTTTCCGGTATCGGCCCCAAATCGGCGATTGGCATTCTGTCCAGCGTGAGTCCGCAGGAATTCAGAAAAGCCGTTATTCAGGAGAACCTTGCCGTCCTGACGGCTGTGCCGGGCGTCGGGCGCAAAACGGCGCAGCGGTTGGTGGTGGAAATCAAGGAGAAAGTTGCCAGACTGTCGGCCGGGGCTGAAGAAACAAAGTCGGTAACGCCGGTAAAGACCGCTCCGGATGTTTCGGACGCCGCCATGATGGCGCTGATTTCGCTGGGCTATTCCAAATCCGTTGCCGAAAAAGCCATCGCCAAAGCCCTGCAGGAAAAACCGGAACATGACATTGCCCTGCAGGATCTTATAAAAATCGCCCTCCGGCACGCGGGAGGCGGCTGATCGATATAAGAGGGCTCTGAACTTTCACCGTGACGTATTTCGCATGACACTTTACAACTTTTTTTAAAGTTGTGGTTTGTATCGATAAGGGCCAACAAATATTTAACCATATAACGCGCTTATAGAATAATCCGTTCAGCCGCTGGAATCCTGACCGGTCTATGATTATAGGGGGCATGCTTTTCTGACTTTCTCCTGCGCTAAAAGCCGGGCGTGCGGGAATTTCCATGATTTAAAAAACGTTTGTCTGTTCAGAATTTTTATTACTATATTATCTTAATCCATAATAATGGTTACAAAATGACAGCGTGGTCATCAAAACAAAAGCGCGTCCTATGTTTAACGGGTGATTTTACGAAGTCCGTATTGAGAAATATTATAATATTAGGCCTTTTGTCCGGGGCCATGCTGAAGGCGCAGTACATCGATTTCATTCAGGATGCCTTTGCGTCTGTTCCGGGGGACACGGCCGCAGAAAATTATATCATGGTTTTAGTCAATAGCGAGCGGTCAAAAGCCGGACTCAACCCCGTGGTATATGATCGTCAACTGCGTTCGGCCGCCCGTCAGCACGCGCGCGAAATGTACCGGCTGCAGTATTTCTCACACACCTCGCCCGTGAAAGCGCTGAAAGACCCCGGTGACCGCGTGTATTATGCCGGTTTGACGGATTTTGCCGTCGGGGAGAACATCGCCCTGCACAGCGTCCGGGGTTCACCGCGCGAACTCGCCGAAAAATTTATGGAACAATGGATGCACAGCGAAGGCCATCGCGCCAACATCCTTAAGGAGGATTTCAACCGTCTCGGTGTCGGCGTGATAACTTTTGTGGATTCAAGCGTGCAGGATACGATGATTAATAACCGCAAGATGCGGCAGGTGACGTATGCCGTCCGCAATTACGGCGCGCAGGTGTTTGCCGACCGCGATCTGGAATTTTATGAACTGAGCGTAGAACGCAGGAAGGTTCCGCTCGCCGATATGGAACTCATTTTTAAAATTGACCGGCCGGTGATGGCGCGGATCGGCAACCTGATCGCCCAGTTTGAACCTGATAAATTCCATACGACAATCCGCTTTACCGGCCTATATGAAACCCCGATGCATGTCCGGCTGGCTTACATGGATAATTTCCAGAATCCGGTGTATATCCATTTTTTCAGCGGTATGTTCGATAGAAACAACCTGTCCGCTTTTGAAAAAGCGCTGAGCCGCACCCGATTCCCGCTGATCCGAAAAACAATCCGGTTTATTGATGACGAACGTCCGGTGCTTATTCTTAAAGCGAAGGCCAATCTGCGAACCCCGTTCCGTTTTGGCGTGGTTCATTTGGATAAAAACCGCTACTATGAATTTGAACCGCGCCGGGACACCATTGACATACTCTTACCGCTTGAATCTTCAAAAAATGACTTAACCATTCAGTTTGGACTGGGTGAAGATCAGCATATACAACTGAAACACCGAATGCGGATTAATGCGAATCTATTAAGTCGCTTGAAGAAAGGGAAATCCTTTATGCGACTTTATGAATTATTCAATAAAATAGAGGTTAACGAGCCATGAACAAAAATTATTTACTGTTGATCATCAGCGCCGTGATTGCGGTCACTGCGCTGGTGCTGGATGCCAGTCATCTGTTCAATTCCAACCATCAGGGGAAAGCCATGACGATTAAACTGCCGGAGCCCAGTACGGAGGGCGCGCTATCGCTCGAGGAATGTCTGTATAAGAGACGTTCGATACGATCTTATAAGAACGAGCCCTTGTCGCTGGCGGACGTTTCGCAGTTGCTGTGGGCGGCGCAAGGCATCACCGCGGATTCATTTTACCGGACGGCACCTTCGGCGGGCGCCAGGTATCCGCTGGAGGTGTACCTGGTCGCGGGGAACGTGACCGGACTCCAAGCCGGTATTTATTATTACAAAATTAAAGAGCATGCGCTGGAAATGAAAAAGGCCGGCGATTCCCGCGAAAAAATGAGGGCCGCATCATGGGATCAATCCATGATTACGGAGGCGCCGGTAAGCATCTTCCTGTCCGCCGTATTTTCGCGGGTTACAGCAAAGTACGGCGACCGGGGCCGGAATTATGTGTACATGGAAGCCGGGCATGCCGGGCAAAACATTTACCTGCAGTCTTATGCGCTGGGCTGCGGTACTGTCGCTATCGGCGCGTTTGACGACAATGGGATGAAAGAGTTGTTCAGTCTGCCGCCCGATCAGGAACCGTTGTATGTATTTCCGGTAGGGAAGATTAAATAACGGTTTTATAAAGCGACTATCGGCATCCCAAAGCAATCGGGCGTAAGCATTCCTTTAAACGCCACGGCCTGCGGTTAACGAGCCGCCATGATGCTTGTGGATTAACGCGTGCGAGCGGAGCGAAACAGCCATACTCGACGGCAAACGGCTTGTTTTCTACCAGGACAGCAACCAGTAAGGGATGCAGGGCAGACCACCCGATAAACGGCTGTCCAGGTTCCGTAAGATATTTTCTTCGGTGGATTGAACGCCGCGCCGAATATTATGGGGTGCGGTTTAGGATTAGGTTGTAATGGTTTTTACGAAGTCCTTTGATTCGATATTCAAGCAGGGAACGGCATACCCACTTGGCGCAGGGCCGTGATTTATCACCGCAGGAAGTGATTTGGTAGTTTAGGGTGATGGCGCTGTCGGATAAAGTATAGTTGCCTTTTAATATCGATTCCGCGCCGTTCATCTGGATTTGGAGGATAACGGACAACGTGGAGTCATTGATCCATAAGGTTTTTCGGATAGTATCGGAAAAAGCGGCGTTGCGTTCTTTTATTTTTTCACAGGGATAGGAGCGGAACTCAAAAAGAATATCAGCTTGCTGGGCTTTAATAATATCCGGACGCAGGATAGCGGCCAGAGAAAAGCAAACAATCAGATTAAATATTAACTGCATTTTCGTATCCTGAAATAAGCATTTAGACAAAACAATCTATGCTTTTCATGGCATATTTACAACATGGAAACATAATTTTTTGAAAAATCCGATTTTGCAATTATGAAAAATAATATCTATCTTTCATAAAATTCAGGAGGTAGTCATGCGGTTTTATAGGCTTGTCATCATCAGTCTGCTGGTGATACCCGGTTATTTGTTTTCACAGAATGAAGATAAAAGTGAACAGTCCGTTCTGAAGACGCTGAATAAAAAATTTGAAGCGGTAAACCACCGGCTGGATGAAATTGAAAAAGCGGTGGACGATTTGCTCTGGTACCAGAAGGTAGGCGATGTGGCCAATATAGATAAAGTGTTTATTGTGGGACCGCCACCCGCTAAAGTAGATAATCCGAATGCGATGGGCGCGAAGAATCCGGTTAAATTCTGGTGTTATATCTTTATCCCGCAGAAGCTGGACCGCTCCAGGAAACATCCGTTGATCGTGTTTCCGCACGGCGGCGTTCATGCTAATTTTTCAACCTACTACACGCATATTATCCGCGAGTTGATGGCGCAGGGATATGTGGTCGCGGCGCCGGAATATCGTGGCAGCACGGGCTACGGCAAAGGATTTTACGAAAAGATCGATTACGGCGGGCTTGAAGTGGAGGATAATAACGCCGCCCGCGATTATATGGTGGAAAATTTTGATTTTATAGACGGCGACCGGGTTGGGGCGATGGGCTGGAGCCACGGTGGACTGATTACGCTGATGGATATCTTTTTTCATCCGGAGGATTACCGGGTGGCTTTTGCCGGCGTGCCCGTCAGCGACCTCGTCGCCCGGATGGGATATTACGATGACGATTACCGGAAAGAATTTTCCGCTTCCTTTCATATTGGTGCGACCGCCAACGAAAACGTAAACGAATACCGTAAACGCTCGCCGGTGTATCATGCCGACAAACTGAAGACGCCGCTGCTGATCCATACGAATACCAATGACGATGACGTGTACGCGCTTGAAGTGGAAAACCTGATCGCCGCGCTGAAGGCCGCCGGAAAGAAATTCGATTATGAAATATTCAAGGACGCGCCGGGCGGGCATAGCTTCGACCGCATTGATACCAAACTGGCTAAAGAAACGCGGGTTAAAATCTATTCATTTCTTGCGAAATATTTAAGTCCGTCAAATCCGATTAAATCGGTGCGGGAACTGGAGAAAGCGGCTTACCGGTAAGCGTTATGCATCGCGGTGAACGGTATCCGGGCTGAACGCCGGGAGACAAACCGCGATATACTCCGCGCCGCCGGCATGCGGCGTACTATACTGAACCCATTCGTTGGCCGGCACGATGACAGCCTGTCCCGCGTGGATGTCCAATATCTCACGGCGGGTGGCAATTCGCAGCGTACCTTTCAGAACAACCGTATATTCAGTGAATGCCGGACATTGCCCGGGCTCAATCCATCCCTGAGGGCTGGTCATCCGCGCGATGCTCACGGCCTCTGTTTTCGAATTGACCCGGCCGATAAATTCCTCGATTTTTTTAGGTTGGTTGCCTGCCGCCTGAATGATGGCCGGCTGTTGGATGACAGTGATCATAAATTTTCCTGAAATTGAAATTAGTAAAAAACAGCTGGTATCAAGCGTCGTCGTGTTCGGTGCGCCGGATAATTTCGTTTTGAAGGTCTTCACCGAGGTCGTTGAAGTAATCGCTGTAACCGGCTACGCGGACGATCAGATCCCGGTATTTTTCCGGATGCTTCTGCGCATCGCGGAGCGTATCCGCCGATACCACGTTGAACTGCACATGATGCCCGTCGAGGCGAAAATAGCCGCGGATCAGTTGAGCCAGGCGCGGAATGCCGGTTTCGTTGCTGAAGAAAGACGGCGAAAATTTCTGGTTCAGCAGGGTGCCGCCGGTTTTGATATGATCAATCTTGGACGCCGATTTCATCACAGCCGTCGGGCCTTTGGTGTCCGCGCCCTGAACCGGGGAAATGCCTTCAGAGAGCGGTTCGCCGGCTTTGCGCCCGTCGGGCAGCGCGCCGATGACGCTGCCAAAGTATACATGGCAGGTGGTCGGCAACATATTAATCCGGTAAGTGCCGCCACGCGGCGAGGGCCGCCCGTCTACGGCGTTGAAAAACATGTTGAAAACCGTCACGGCTTGCGCGTCGGCGTAATCGTCGTCGTTGCCGTATTTGGGTGTTTGGTAAATCAAAGACATCCTTAAATCATCGCGATCTTCAAAATTTTTAACCAACGCGCTGATAAAAGCTTCCAGTGTGAGCGTTTGCTTATCATACACATGGTATCGAATCGCCGTGAGGCTGTCGGTCAGACTGCCGAGTCCCACGCCCTGGATATAATTGGTGTTATACCGCGCGCCGCCGGCGTTGTAATCCCGGCCGTTGGCAATACAGTCGTCGATCAGCAGCGACAGAAACGGCGCCGGCAGGTAATCCGCCCAAAGCTTCTCGATAATGTTGCTGCCCATGATTTTGATGTTCACGAAATGATTCAGCTGTTTTTCATAGGCGTTCAGCAAATCGTTGAAGGACTTAAAATGCCGCGGATCGCCGCTTGCAATACCAATGAGCTTGCCGGTGCGAGGGTCCCGGCCGTTATGCAGGGTGATTTCAAGAATTTTTGCGAGGTTAAAATACCCGGTGAGTATGTAGCTTTCCGTGCCGAATGCGCCGCTCTCGACGCACCCGCTGGCGCCGCCCCGCCGCGCGTCTTCCAGCGCCTTACCCTGCCGCACCAGTTCCTGCACAATAGCGTCGGTATTAAATACCGACGGCTGGCCGAAACCGGTCCGGATTATGTTCAGTGCCCGGTGAATGAATGCATCCGGATTTTTCTTGCTGAGTTGCACCATCGAACTGGGCTGCAGGATGCGCATCTCCTCGATGACATCCAGAATCAGATAAGTTAAATCGTTCGTGGCATCGGTCCCGTCCGGCCGGACGCCGCCAAGGTTGATCAGAGCGAAATCCGTGTAGGTATTGCTCTCCAGGGCCGTGACCCCGACTTTTGGCGGGGCCGGATGGTTGTTGAATTTTATCCAGAAAGACTGCAACAGTTCTTTGGCGCGTTCTTTTGTGAGCGACCCGTTTTCCAGTCCACGTTTGTAAAACGGATACAAATGCTGGTCCAGCCGGCCGGGATTGAAGGAGTCCCAGGGATTCAATTCAGTGATGACGCCGAGGTGAACGAACCAGTAGTACTGGAGGGCTTCGTGGAATGTCTGGGGGGCGTGCTCGGGAACCCGCCGGCAGATAGCGGCCATTTCCCGTAATTCGTTCTTGCGCCATTCCCGGGTTTCCGTATCGGCCAATCGATCCAATTCAGCAGCGTAACGGTTCGCCAATTCGATGAGAGCTTCGGCGGCAATTTTCATGGCCTGAAGCTCTTCGCGTTTGTTCACGGCTTGCGGATCATTGAAGAAATCGAGTTGGCGGATGGCGCGCTCAATCTCATGGATAATGTCCCGCATGCCGAGCCGGTATATTTTATCGCCGCAGACCGTATGACCCGGGGCGCGCTGTTCCTGAAATTCCGTGAACATACCGGCCTGATACGCATCGAGCCAGCTCTGCGGCAGGTTGGCAAACAGACGCTCCCGCTGGGTCTTGCCCCGCCAGAATGGAATCACTGTCTCCTCGTACGCTTTGCGCGTCGCGGCGTCAACTTTATACGACACTTTCGGTCGCGAATCCAGGACTTCCAGATCCTGCAGCGTGTGTAAACACACTTCCGGATATGTCGGTACGGCTTTCGGCGCCGGTCCCCGTTCGCCGACGATCAGTTCATCGGGGTTAACGGCGATCGATTTATGATTAAGAATATGTTTCAGGGCCAGCGCGCGCCGGACCGGTACCGAAACGCTTTGCGCCTGTTCGCTTTGATAAAAGGCTGTTATCAACAGGGCCCGCTCGGCGGAAATCCGGTTGACGGCGTTAAGACTTTGCTCGCGGAGTTGACGGATGCGTTCGTTCATAATCGTTACCAGAATTATGGTTAAGGATAAATTAAGCGCCTAGGGTTACAATAAAACCTATGGATTCAAATTGTTGCTTCAGTTTCTGAAGGGCATCATCAGAGGGTTCGCGTAATGTGTCCACCGTAAAAGCCATATTGTACTTCTTATATTTATTTTTTGCGGAATCATGATACGGCAGAAGGCTAAGTTTTCTTTCCGTAAACGGTATGGCGTCCAGAAATTTTATCATCGCGTGGATGTTTTCAGGGCCGTCATTAATGCCCGGCAAAACCGGAAACCGGATAATCACCGGCTTTTTGTTGAACGCAATCGTCGCCAAATTATTCAGAATTATTTCGTTAGTGACGCCGCAATATTTCAAATGATCGGCGGCGTCCATCAATTTCAGGTCGTATAAAAACAAATCCGTGACGGCCGCCACGGCCGATAAGGACCCGGACGGGGCGTAACCGCAGGTGTCTACGGCGGTATGGATGTTTTCGGAGCGGCAGGCTTTCAAAGTATCGGTAAGAAATTCCGCCTGCATCAGCGGTTCGCCGCCGGAAAACGTGACGCCGCCTCCGGATTCTTCATAAAAGACGCGATCTTTCAGGATTTCACGCATGAGTTCCTCGGTAGTGACGGCTTGCCCGATGGTTTCCCGGTATTCATGAATATGATTATCCAGTTTCCGGACAGTGGTGATAGACTGTATTCCCGCCGAACGGCTTTCCGGATTATGACACCAGCGGCATTGTAGCGGGCATCCTTTAAAGAAAACCGTTGTCCGAATACCGGGCCCGTCATGGACGGTGTAGCGGCGAATGTCGAAAAGGATTCCGGTCATTTAACGATCCCATTTTCTAACGGCCAATGAGAATAAACGGAGACCAATAGAAAGGATGGCCGAGCTGGGACTGCTTTAAAAGTTTTAATTTCGCATCCCGTAAAGCCGTAGCAAATCCTTTTGGTCCGGCTTTTAAATGTTGTTTATAAAAATCAAACATCAGATTGGCCGTCGACTGGTCGGCTACCTTCCACAAGGAAACCAGTAAATTTTTACTGCCGGCGTATAGGAGCGCCCGTGTGAGCCCGATGAGCCCTTCGCCCTTTTTGACCTGCCCAAGCCCCGTTTCACAAGCCGATAAAACGGTCAAATCGGCATTCAGATGCAGGGAATAAATCTCGCCCATAAACAGGATACCGTCTTCGGTATCGGTGGAATCCAGCGTAAGCAGGATGCCTGAAAGCTCCGGCCGCTCAATATTAACAAAACCATGTGTCGCCAGATGAATATACCTGAAATTCCGGACACTGTCGGATTTAATGAAGGATTCCCGCGCGCTTTTTTGTAAAAGCGCCATGGCTTTTCGGTCGCTTGCATCAAAAAGCCGGAAAATATTATTCACTTCCTCCAGGGTTCCCGGCAACGGAGCAATACGGTCCCGCTGAATCATTCGGCCGCGGGTTCTTGAAGTGTCCGAACAGGCCGGATCCGCCTTTTGCAGAAAATAACGGGTCCGGAACGTCATACCGGCGTTGTTATCATCGTTGAATACGGGGGCCAGCGCCAGCCAGTCATGAAGATTACGGATTTCAATTTCACCCGATTTCTGGAATGTCCGGTAGAACAGGTTGGCCGAATACGAGTAACTGACCGCGTGACGTTTTATTAAATAGGGTAATTTAGAATATTTATTTACTTTTATCGAAGGTTCGGTCAGGAAGGTTTCAAATGGCACCATGGACAAAATGCCGTCAGGTATGATAATCAGGTTTTCATAGCGTTTGGCCTCGGATGGCAGGAGCAGGGTATAATATTTATAACCTAATCGTTTAATCAAACGGCGCGGTTTTAAGTTCAGTTGACCGCTTAGTTCCTTAAGATACAGCCGCAGGCTATCCTCAAATGTTTTTTCTTTGGGGAACAGACTGACATCGATGGTGTTGGCGGTTACCATGATACGGCTGATCAGGCTGTCGCCCGTGAAAAAGCTTATAAGCGCCGTCTTTTTATCCAGCAGTTTCTGAATATCTTTCAGCGCTACCGGCTTGCGGGTGTATTTGAGTTCGTAATAAGCCGGATAGGAGTCTTCAAACTTTTTAATAAGATGGTCATACCGGCGATTCAGGTCAAAAAGTATATCCCGGAATAAGCGTTCGGACAGGCTGTCAGGATCTTCGGCAAGTTGCCGTTCATAAAATTTTATACGGGTTTTCAGGTGATGCTCTAACTGAAGAAGGCTGTCCGGAATGCCCGAGAATTTCAGGGCTTCCGCTCCGGCAAGGGCTTCCATTAATACGCCGGCCTTGTTTTTTTCGGAGAAATAAAAAATACGTTCCCGGTATAATTTTCCCGCATTTGGGTCTGTGGTAGTGACCGCCGCTTCGTTATACGCTTCCAGGGCCCCTTCACAGATCCGTGTGGAAGTTTCACTGAGTGTGATTTTATCGCTCAGGGAGACAATCGACCTCCGGGCGGCATCGATAAGCGTATCGCACAAATCGAAGTGTTTCAGTGAGGCGTATAAATATCGGATGTCACGACTTTGCCTGTACGATTGGTATAACAGCCGCGCTTTAAAATCTACCGTTTCAAGGAGCAGTATAGGATTTATGCAATACGCCGTCGGCGGAGTTGCCATCAGGTCGGCTGTATCCCGGAGCGCCCGAATATTAGCATATAAAGATAATTGGACCACCCTCAAGGCGTCGCTCAACCGCCCGGTTAATTGATATAAAGCCGCCAGATCGTAAAAGTTCTGACTCAAAGGACTGTTTTTGTCACCGAACAGTTCTTTATGCTGGCGGACAGCTATTAACAGATGCTTTTCCGCTTCGGCGTAATCGTTCATTTTAATATACAAATTGCCAATATTGCAGTGGCTTTGGGCCGTATAGTAGTTTTTATCCCCAAATAGCTGCTGTCGCATTTTCATGGACTCATCCAGCAGGGTCTTTGCCGAGTCATAGAGGCCGAGATTTTCATAAGCGAGACCAAGATTGTTTAAAGAGTTTGCGATTCGGTAATTATTATCCGCGTATATCGCTCGGTAAATGTTTAAAGCGTTCCGGTAATACTTAACGGCCAACGCATATTCCTTTTTATCGTCGGCCAACACGCCCAAATTATTGTAACACATGGCCGTTTTTTCGTGGTTTTCTCCAAAGAGCGAACGGAAAACAGACAGGGCCTTTTGGGTATATTCAATGGCCAGATCAAACTCAGATCGTTTCTGATAAATAATGGCGGTATGTTGGTAACATTCGGCCGTTCCGAGATGATTTTCCCCATAAGTGTTCCGGTAGAATTCGGTGGCTGTTTGAACATGCCTCAGGGCGGAATCCTGCAGTCCGGCGCTGCTGTAGGATAAGGCAAGACTGAGATGGGTCTTGCTGATATCAGGATGTCCGGCTTTAAGGACGGTTCGTCGTATGAGGAGCGCGCGGTCGGTATAATATAACGCCGAATCAATAAGCCCCATCGTCAGATAAAGGCCTCCAATATTTTCATAAATATTGGCTACGGCGGGATGATACTCTGAAGTCAGGCTGATATACACAGCGAGCGCTTTGGCGTTGTACGATATCGCTTCGGCATATTTCCCTTGTATTTCATACATAACGGCCATGTTGCTGTAGCTGGCGGCGACCAGCGTATGATTTTCACCGAGATGATGGCGGCGTATATTCAGGGTTTTTTCGGCGTAAAAAAGTGCCTGGTCTATGTTACCGGTAATGTAGTAAACTTTTAAAAGGTTATTATATACCTGGGATACGTCCAGATGGTTTTCGCTATATTTTTTCTTCAAAATATCCGCCGCTTTTACCAGTAGCGACAACGCGGAATCGTATTGGGAGCGGTCAATCAGGAAAACCGCCAACTGGTTATAACAGAGCCCTACCGTCGGATGATCCGGTTTCAACAGGCGCCTGGCCAGCGCGACGTTTTTCTGCTGAACCGCCATTCCGGAATCGCCGAGGCCCAAACTCCGGAGCGCGGAGGCCAGGCCGTTTCGGGCAATTAAATAGGTATCCCAGGATTTCTTTTTTTCACAAAGGCCTTCGGCTTGCTGGTATAAAACCAATGCGCTGTCCCATTGCGCCTGCTGACTATACGCCGCCGCCGATTCCAGGAGCATACGAACACGGGCCGTGTCGGAATTTGATTTCTGTGCTATTCCCGGGAAAGGCAATAAAAGCATGACACCAATCAGAAGATTAAGGCTAATATGTGTTCTCATTGGCATGTCTCCATGGGCTAATTGTTTTAAGCATCATTTACGAATCCTATTATAGGATACATAATTTTTTAAAAAAAGCATTTTTAATTTATTTTGTTCTTGACATTGTGGAATATTTTTTGTATAACAAAAACCCTTTTGGGAAAGTAATCCCAATGTGGATAAAATGTGTAAATTTGACAAGAGTAAAAAAAAGTTAAAAAAAAGTAAAAAAACACTTGAATTCTGAAAAAAAATAGTATATATTTAAAGCCCGTTTAAATACGGGCACAAGGCAAGTGCGCAAGTTACTGCTGAAAGTTTTTTGATAAAAGAGAGTATACCACGTTAATTCTGAAATGAGCAGGTTAAAAATAACCACTTCATTACGATAATAATGAAAATTATTATTTGACCATGAAGAGTTTGATCCTGGCTCAGGACTAACGCTGGCGGCGTGCCTAACACATGCAAGTCGAACGAGAAAGCGGTAGCAATATCGCGAGTACAGTGGCGAACGGGTGAGTAACACGTAAACAATCTGCCCCTAAGTGGGGGAAAACCTGGGGAAACCCGGGCTAATCCCCCGTAAGGTAACGAGGATGCATGTTCTTGTTATTATAGATTTATCGCTTAGGGAGGAGTTTGCGTCTGATTAGCTAGTTGGCGGGGTAAAGGCCCACCAAGGCGATGATCAGTAGCTGGTCTGAGAGGATGATCAGCCACACTGGGACTGAGATACGGCCCAGACTCCTACGGGAGGCAGCAGTGAGGAATATTGCGCAATGGGCGAAAGCCTGACGCAGCAACGCCGCGTGTAGGATGAAATCCTTCGGGATGTAAACTACTGTTGAAGGGGAAGAATCTTCCGATTTATCGGGAAATGACGGTACCCTTAGAGAAAGCCACGGCTAACTCTGTGCCAGCAGCCGCGGTAATACAGGGGTGGCGAGCGTTGTCCGGAATTACTGGGTGTAAAGGGTGCGTAGGCGGATCTTCAAGTCAGTGGTAAAATCCTACAGCTTAACTGTAGACCCACCATTGATACTGCTGATCTTGAGTGCAAGAAAGAAGATTGGAATTCCCAGTGTAGCGGTGAAATGCGTAGAGATTGGGAAGAACACCAGTAGCGAAGGCGGATCTTTGGCTTGTAACTGACGCTGAGGCACGAAAGCGCGGGGAGCAAACAGGATTAGATACCCTGGTAGTCCGCGCCCTAAACGATGAGGACTAGGTGTCGGGCCGCAAGGTTCGGCGCCGCAGCTAACGCATTAAGTCCTCCACCTGGGGAATACGGCCGCAAGGTTGAAACTCAAAGGAATTGACGGGGGCCCGCACAAGCAGTGGAGCATGTGGTTTAATTCGACGCAACGCGAAGAACCTTACCTGGGCTCGAAATGCTAGTGCCCATCCATGAAAGTGGACTTCCCGCAAGGGACGCTAGTATAGGTGCTGCATGGCTGTCGTCAGCTCGTGTCGTGAGATGTTGGGTTAAGTCCCGCAACGAGCGCAACCCCTGCCTTTAGTTGCCACCGGGTTATGCCGAGCACTCTAAAGGGACCGCCGACGATAAGTCGGAGGAAGGTGGGGATGACGTCAAGTCATCATGGCCCTTACGTCCAGGGCTACACACGTGCTACAATGGCAGGTACAGAGGGCGAAGCCGTAAGGCGAAGGTAATCCCAAAAAACCTGCCTCAGTTCGGATCGAGGGCTGCAACCCGCCCTCGTGAAGCTGGAATTGCTAGTAATCGCTGATCAGCACGCAGCGGTGAATACGTTCCCGGGCCTTGTACACACCGCCCGTCAAGCCATGGAAGTTGGTAGCACCCGAAGTACCGCGCTCGCGGTCCTATGGTGAGACCAGTGACTGGGGCTAAGTCGTAACAAGGTAGCCGTACCGGAAGGTGCGGCTGGATCACCTCCTTTCTATGGAGAATCTGTCTGAATTCTCCGGAATTCATTCTATTTTTCCACAACCTGTCCTTTCAGGTTACGGGTATACTCTCTTAATTTTTTTTGCTTGATGGGCTTGTAGCTCAGGTGGTTAGAGCGCACGCCTGATAAGCGTGAGGTCGATGGTTCAACTCCATCCAAGCCCACATTATCAGGGTGAGTCGCCACATGGGGCTATAGCTTAATTGGGAGAGCGCCTGCCTTGCACGCAGGAGGTTAGCGGTTCGAGTCCGCTTAGCTCCACTAACGTGACGCATAAGCGACAAAATAACCTTACAACGCAGGAGGTTAGTCCCGATAATTCGGGAAATCCGCTTAGCTCTACCAGCAAATGATGATACCAACATTCCGTTGATATACCGTACTCGTAAGAATACGGGCAAAGTTTTTTGACAATTGGGAAGTATGTTATTTTTAAAGAAGAAGACTACAATCTTCACTTAAAGAAAAAAAGTAATCGCTAATTATGATGTTTTATAAAAATAAAACATTCAAGTTATTAAGAGCACATGGAGGATGCATTGGCGCAAGAAGGCGAAGAAGGACGTGGCAAGCTGCGATAAGCTTCGGGAAGGTGCAAACAACTGTTAATCCGAAGATCTCCGAATGGGGCAACCCGTCCCGGGTCATGCCGGGATATCTTCCGCTGAATTCATAGGCGGAACGAAGCAAACCCAGGGAACTGAAATATCTAAGTACCTGGCGGAAGAGAAATCAAAAGAGATTTCCCTAGTAGTGACGAGCGAACGGGAAAAAGCCCAAATCCCGGTAACATTGTTGCCGGGAGGTTGTAGGACCCTTGTAGCGACTGTCAGTAAGTAAGCGAAGTTGCTGGAAAGCAACGCCATAGACGGTGATAGCCCGGTAGCATAAACCGAACGCAGCGTGTGGGTATCCTGAGTAGTGCGGGACACGAGAAATCCTGTGCGAAGCTGGGTGGACCATCATCCAAGGCTAAATACTCTCTTGCGACCGATAGCGAATAGTACCGCGAGGGAACTGTGAAAAGAACCCCTACTAGGGGAGTGAAATAGAACCTGAAACCATGTGCTTACAAGCGGTCGGAGTCCGCCGCAAGGTGGATGACGGCGTGCCTTTTGCATAATGAGCCAGCGAGTTACTCGTACGTTGCGTTAGGTTAAGAGGTCACCAAGCCTCGAAGCCAGAGCGAAAGCAAGTCTGAACAGGGCGTTTGGTAACGTGCGGTAGACGCGAAACCTTAGTGATCTAGTCATGGCCAGGTTGAAGTAGGGGTAAAACCCTATGGAGGACCGAACCGGTGTAAGTTGAAAGTTGCTCGGATGAGCTGTGACTAGGGGTGAAAGGCTAATCAAACTGGGAGATAGCTCGTTCTCCTCGAAATATCTTTAGGGATAGTCTCGGATCATAGAGTCTTGGGGGTAGAGCACTGAAAGGGCTAGGGCTGTCACAACGGTACCAAACCCTCTCAAACTCCGAATACCAATGACTCGTTCTCCGGGAAGCAGCTGCCGAGGGATAAGCTTCGGTGGCAAAAGGGAAACAACCCAGATCATCAGCTAATGTCCCCAAATACAGGCTAAGTGATAAAGGATGTGGATCCGCACTGACAACTAGGATGTTTGCTTAGAAGCAGCCATCATTCAAAGAGTGCGTAATAGCTCACTAGTCAAGCAGATCCGCGCCGATAATACACGGGACTAAGCCTGTTACAGAAGCTGTGGGTTCCCGCCGCAAGGCGGGAGCGGTAGAGGAGCATTCCATTAACCGTCGAAGGCGGACCGCGAGGTACGCTGGAGGACATGGAAGAGATCATGCTGGCATAAGTAGCGATAATTACGGTGAAAAACCGTAACACCGAAAGCCCAAGGATTCCTGAGTAAAGTTAATCTGCTTGGGGTTAGTCGGTACCTAAGGCGAGGCCAAGCGGCGTAGCTGATGGAAATCAGGTTAATATTCCTGAACTACCTGGCAATCGTTATCAGCCAAGGGGTGACGCAGAAGTGAAAGGCGAGCCGGGATTGGTTTCCCGGTTTAAGGGTGTAGCTAGAGCGTGCAGGCAAATCCGCACGATCGTTAACGTGAAACCCGAATAAGAAACGAGCCTTCGGGCAAGCCAATTCGCCCTAACCACGCTGCCAAGAAAAACCTCTACGCGAGATTGACAGGTAACCGTACCGTAAACCGACACAGGTGGGCGAGGATAATATCCAAAGGTGCTCGAGATAGCGCTTGTTAAGGAACTAGGCAATTTGACCCCGTAACTTCGGGATAAGGGGTGCCAGCTTCGGCTGGCCGCAGAGAAATGGGATTACCGACTGTTTACCAAAAACACAGGACTCTGCAAAGTCGTAAAGACGACGTATAGGGTCTGACACCTGCCCGGTGCTGGAAGGTTAAGGAGAGAGGTTAGTGCGCTTCGGCGCGCGAAGCTTTGAACCGAAGCCCCAGTAAACGGCGGCCGTAACTATAACGGTCCTAAGGTAGCGAAATTCCTTGTCGGGTAAGTTCCGACCTGCACGAATGGTGTAACGAGTGATCCTGCGTCTCAACAAGCGCCTCGGTGAAATTGTAGTGCCGGTGAAGATGCCGGCTCCCCGCAGCGGGACGGAAAGACCCTATGAACCTTTACTATAACTTAGCATTGGGTTTTGATATTGCATGCGTAGAATAGGTGGGAGACGTTGAAGCCTGGACTCTGGTCTGGGCGGAGTCGCAATGTGAAATACCACCCTTGTAATCTTGAAATTCTAACTCTGGCTTCTGAATCGAGGCCGAGGACATTGCTAGGCGGGTAGTTTGACTGGGGCGGTCGCCTCCTAAAAGGTAACGGAGGCTTGCAAAGGTTTCCTCAGCACGCTTGGTAACCGTGCGTAGAGCGCAAAGGCATAAGGAAGCTTGACTGTGAGGCCAACACGCCGAGCAGAGACGAAAGTCGGCCTTAGTGATCCGGTGGTTCTGTATGGAAGGGCCATCGCTCAAAGGATAAAAGGTACTCTAGGGATAACAGGCTGATCGGGTCCAAGAGTTCACATCGACGACCCGGTTTGGCACCTCGATGTCGGTTCATCGCATCCTGGGGCTGGAGAAGGTCCCAAGGGTTTGGCTGTTCGCCAATTAAAGCGGTACGTGAACTGGGTTCAGAACGTCGTGAGACAGTTCGGCCCCTATCTGCTGTGGGCGTAGGATACTTGAGGGGGTCTATTCTTAGTACGAGAGGACCGGAATGGACGAACCTCTAGTGCATCTGCTGTCATACCAATGGCACGGCAGAGTAGCTATGTTCGGTCGAGATAAGCGCTGAAAGCATCTAAGTGCGAAACTCACCCCAAGATTAGGTATCCCATCCGCAAGGATCTGAAGACTCCATGGAGATGACATGGTTGATAGGTCGCAGATGTAAGCGCAGTAATGCGTTCAGTCGAGCGATACTAATAAGTCGTGTGACTTGATTTTATTTTATTTTATTTTCAGAAAACACCTACGATTATTTTTTTTTAACTGCTTCCCGATTGTCTAATTTTTAAAATTTCCGGTGACTACAGCGGCGGGGCCACACCTCTTCCCATTCCGAACAGAGTCGTTAAGCCCGCCAGCGCTAATGATACCATGTGGGCAACTGCATGGAAAAGTAGGTCGTCGCCGGGATTATTTTTAAACCCGGACTTGATAACACAAGTCCGGGTTTTTTATTTCGTACGTCGTAAATAAAGGTGAATGATTCCCGGCGCCAATGATATACCGACCGGTGTCGGGAGCAACGGCATGGAAAAGCAGGTCGTCGCCGGGATTATTTTTAAACCCGGACTTGATAACACAAGTCTGGGTTTTTATTATTGGGAGGCAAACAATAGAAAGCCTGATGGAATGCTAATGATATTTTTTCTCATCGTGGATCCACCCTTTTCCGGGCATTCTGAAAAAATAATCCTTTCAGATTAAAGGCTCGGGAAGCAGTGGTGGTCGAATTATCAATCATGCGAAGTTGGGTAAACAGGCTGGCATTAAGTACCGGGTTGTATGAAAAAAAGAATATATGATGTATTCGGTTTATTATTGAGATTAAGGATCAATTATGATAACTTTTACAAGAGGTAAGCTGATAATGGTCTGTTTAGATTTTTTATTGCAATATCTGATAAAGCCGGAGGAAAGATGAAAAAAAACGAGAAAGCCTTGCTGGAGTCAGCGCGTAATGGGGATTTTGAAGGGGTTAAATCCGCGCTGAAAAACAGAGCCGACATCAACGCCAAAGAAAAATACGGTGACACGGCGCTCAATCTGTGCGCGGAGAACGGCCATCTGGACATTGTAAAATATCTTGCGGAGTCAGGCGCTGATATCGAAAACCTGGGCGGCGCCGACAAAACACCCATCATGAATGCCGCTTTCGCGGGGCATGCCGATATCGTCATATACCTGATCTCCAAGGGAGCCCGGATTTCAAACGACCTCTTGTCCAGCGTACAGATGAAGGTTAATATACTCGCAGAAAACGCAGAAGCCGGAATGATCAAACCCGAAGGCGTTGACGCATGGAAAGAATTTCTGAATTACCTGTTTGCCGAACGGCAGAAACAAGACAGCCGTTCATGAATGGCCGGCAAGCATGAAAACAAGCGGACTTTGAATCCGGTTGAAGGTTTTATAAACATACAACAAAAGGCCGTTTCCGGATTTCGGAAAAGGGAGAGCCGTTTTCATGAGAGGTGGATTATCCGTGAGGCCTGCGCATAAAACTTATACCGTAACAAAAAAAATAACAAACTCCACTATGCTATTCCTAAAAAATAATGGATGGCAATTTTGCAATAGGGTAATGATATATGGTTATAATAATTTTTTTATTATTCTTGCAATTTCACCCGTTTGATTTTAAATTTAATAGTAAGATAATCCTGCCCGGTTAAGCCGGTACATGGCATATAACTATCATTAACTTGATAAGGACGGATGGTAATGGAAGAAAATAAGAATCCGCAAGAGCTTATTGACGTAAAAAAGGATGATAATTTCATCGGCGATTCCAAAACCGAGAATGTTCAGGCTGAAGACGCTTTCAATAAAGCTGTTGCCCTAAAGCATGAGGGTAATTATGACGAAGCCATCGCTTATTTTCTCCGCGCGCTCAAGATGATCCCGAACAATATCGAAAGCATGTACAACGTCGGTCTGCTGTACCGGGAAAAAGGCGACTATCAGGAAGCGTTAAAACATTTCATGAATGCTCTGGCCATTGAACCGGGCAACTCCAAGTTTCTTTATGCGATTGCCTCAACCTATGAACATATTGACAAGAACCAATCCATCCATTATTATAAAGAGTGTCTGAAAATCCAGAACAATCCCGTTCTCGAAGCGGTTGCCAACGACCGGCTCAAGGCGCTCCAGTAAAGCATTTTCCAAGAAATTATTTTTTGACTAACCGTACGATGTTTTCGATATGTGCGGTGTGGGGGAACATATCCACAGGCTGAATCCGTTCGATGCGGTAATGCCCCGTCATCAGCGCGATGTCCCGGGCCTGGGTAGCCGGGTTGCAGCTGATGTATAATATATTAGGCGGTGCGGCCCTCATCAGTGCATCAATCACATCCTCGTGCAGGCCCGAACGGGGTGGGTCGACAATGGTCAGCGCCGGCGTTTCCTGGATATCCCTCAGTACCGCGCGCATCTCGCCTTCGATAAAGCGGCAATTGGCCACCTGATTCCGTTCAGCATTACGGCGGGCATTGGCGACAGCTTCGGGCACGATTTCGATACCGGTAACCTCTCGACAGAACTGCGAAAAATATATGGCAATGGTGCCGGTGCCGGAATACAGGTCCCAGACCGTGTCCTGCGGACTGATGGCCGCCATCTGCAGGGCTGTCTGATACAATTGTTCGGCCGCAAGCGTATTGGTCTGGAAAAACGCGTTCGGGGCGATTTCATAAAGGTGATTAAAAATTTTTTCTCTCAGAACCGGCGGTCCGTACAGGGAATATTCGATGTCGCTAAAGGCAATCTGCGCTTTTTTCCGGCTGATACCGTGAATAAAACCGGTTGCCGAAGGTGCCGCGTTCCGGACAGCCTTACACAAGGCCTGCATGACCGGTTTGTTTTCATCGGTTGTGATGACGATAACCATAAGTTCACTGGTATGGACCGACTGGCGAAGAACGAGGAAGCGCCAGAACCCTTCATGGGTTTTCACCGAATACGGAGGCAGGCCGGATGCTTTTGTAAATTCAGAAACCACCTGCAGAACGCGGTTGGCGTCTTCCGGCTGGAGGAGACATCGGGATACGGGTAATACCTTATCGAATCGCTGCGGAACGTGCAGGCCGAGAGCAAAGGCGTCCGGCTTGAAACCGGTATCCGCAATCTGTTCCGGCGCCATCCAGGGACGGTCGCCGAAGGTGAATTCCATTTTATTGCGGTAATGATATATTTGCGGTGAAGGCACCGGTTTCGGCACTTCCGGGCTTACGATGCCGCCGATACGCGTGAATACGTCCTCGACATTTTTGCGTTTATATTCCAATTGGGCGTCATACCGCACGGCCTGCCAGACACAGCCGCCGCAGGTGCCGAAATGCGGGCAAGGCGCCGGTACGCGGTCCGCCGACGGCTGAATAATTCGAATAACCCGGGCCTCCGCATAGTTTTTTTTTGTTTTAAGTATGCGGGCCTCGACGCGGTCGCCGGGAATCGCTCCCGTTACGAAGATAACGTAATCATCCATCCGGGCGATGCCGGGTCCGCCGAATGAAATGCCGGTAACGGTGAGTTCGACCGTCTCATTCTTTTTAATGGTGGTCATGCAATCAGCAGAGGCGGTTATCGGTGCGAATCGGCGTCGCGTCGCATATCGATGCGGATCAGGTAATTCCGGTCGTTTTCAAACCGATGCTCGGTTTCTTTCGTGCGGTAGCCGTTTTTTTGAAGAGAAATTTTCTGTACCGGCTGTTTGAGCGTCAGGTAAGATAACATGGAGGGCGAACGCGCGATGAGATTTTTGAAGTCATTGTTGAAATACACCGAAACATCCCGGGGTTCCGATAAGACCGCAAAGCCGTATTTGCGCCCTTCTGCGCGGTATTGGTTATGCTGCCGCACCAGATCGTCCACGTCCACATTCAGTGAACGCGCGTCGGAAGGTTTGTCGAAATAAAACTGGTAGTCATAGATCTGGTACATCAGCGGAAACTGTATTTTAAGGGAATTCCAGCCGTTGCGGAAATAATGCAGGCTGAATTCGTTTTCCAGATTATCGGCGCGCGGGTATTCGCGTTCATTGATATAAATACGCGTATCCTGCAGACGGTCAGGATCCGTGGATTTCAGATTCAGGGTTACTGTGCCGTAGGGATCCGTTCCGAACCGCTGCACAGGTATCAGGCGTTCATACAGGTACGGAAGCGACAGGCCGAGGCAAAAACACACGATACAGGCGACGGCGCCGATAATCCATAATTTTTTTGTTTGATTGACCGACGGTGATCCGCTTTTGTTTTTTGTTTCTTCGGCGGGTGTCAGCGTCAGGGTGGCGTCCAGATGCGGCAGTTTGTGAAAGAAGGACCAGTCCTGATTCGGAGGATCCGGGGTGGCGGCTTCATAAAATTTTTTCAGGAACTTGCGGATTTCGAGCTGGGATATGCCTTCCAGGAAAAAGTTGATGTCCTTAATCATTTGTCCGGCGGTGGCATAGCGACGGCGGGGATCCTTGGCCATGGCGGTATGCACGATACGGACAATATCCGGCGGCAGGTGCGGACACGCGGCGTGAAGCGGCTTATACCGGCATTGGGCAATCAGGGTAATCAGGTTGAGATTGGTATCGGCGTGGAACGGCTTACTGCCGCTGAGGATCTCGTAGAACATGCTGCCGAGGCTGAAGATATCGCTCTGGTAAGTAACCGGGTCGCCGGAGGCCTGTTCGGGGCTCATGTAGGAAGGCGTTCCGATAATCACGCCGGTGGAAGTGAGGTGATCGCGGGTGTTCTGGTCGCCGCGTTTGGCGATGCCGAGATCCATCAGTTTCACCTGCCCGTCGGTCATCAGGCGCACATTGCTGGGTTTAATGTCGCGATGAATAATTCCGCGCTCGTGCAGGTATTCCAGTCCCCGGGCGATTTCGCGGATAATCATGGCGGCGACATACGGCGGGAATGTATGATGTTTTTTTAACAGAACGCTCAGATCCGCGCCATCCACGTATTCCATGACAATACAATGCACGTTTTCTTTGTTGACGAAATAATCGTACACGGCGGGGAGGTTTTCCTGCTTTAGCGCCATCGAGAAGTCCGCCTCGCGCTGGAACCGCTTGATTTTTTCCTCGTCCCGGCCCTCCAGCACCTTGATGGCTACCAGACGATTCAGCGTTTTTTCCTTGAACAATCCTACGGACGCCATGCCGCCGCGGCCCAGTTCTTTGACATAATCATAATGTAAAATGGAACCCGCCATCCGGCGCTCTCCCGTTTAATTTAAAATAAAAAAGGTCAGATTATTCTGACCTTCTGAATTTAGGAATTTGCGTTTAATTATCAATAGGAACTTATTATTCCGCTTCGGCTTCGGTAAGCGCGTCCGAGACGCGGTTGTGGCTGCGGTTTTTCATTTTTTCCTTGAATTTTTTAAGCTGGGTCTCCAGCTTGTCCACGCAGAGGTCTATGGCTTTAGTCACGTCCTCGTCTTTGGTCTTCACGTTCAGTACCTTGGAGTAAACTTTTACGTTCAACTCGATCACGCTCCGGTTTTTCTCGGTGTCGGTGATCACCTCGCAGTCAATGATGCGGTCGTAATAACGGTCCAGCCGCGCCAGTTTTTCTTCGAGATATTCCTTCACATTCGGTGACAGCTTGTCGTGACGAGAGGTAATTCGCATTTTCATAATGGCACTCCTTGTTTAATGAAAGCGTAAGATGTCAGAACCTTCAAGCGAATCGGGTCGTTTCACCTCCTTGATTAAAAGTCAGGATTGTCCGGAACGCGGGTGAGCGTTCCGGTAAACACCCATGAGGCGGTCCATGGTCACATGGGTGTAAATTTGAGTGGTCGAAAGGTTTTCATGGCCGAGCAGGTCCTTAACGGCCCGCAGGTCGGCGCCGTTGTCCAGCAGGTGGGTGGCAAAAGAATGGCGAAGGACATGCGGGCTCAGCTTGCGCGCGTCGGAAACCGACTGCAGTTTGCGTTTAACCATCCGCTGAACAGCTAAGGGCGTTATGCGTCGGCCCGTGGGCTGGATGAAGACCGCGCGGGAATCCGGCGCCAAACCGGGACGCACCAGTTCGGTACGCCGCTGGAGATACGCATTAAGGGCATCGAGCGCATGTCGGCCTACCGGAAGAATACGCTGCTTGGAGCCCTTGCCGGTAACGGAAACGGTTCCGGCCGAAAAACGGATATCCGCCAGATTAAGATCGACCAGTTCGCTCAACCGCATACCCGTGCTGTAAAACAGTTCCAGTATCGCCTTATCGCGGTAATCGACCGGTTGAACGGTTTCCAATAAACTGAAAAGGGTCTGCATCTGTGCCGCCGTAAGAAATTGCGGTTTTTTCTTCTCCAGCCGGGGCGTAGCCATCAACGCCGCAGGATTTACCGTAATGATTTTTTTTTGGCTTAAATAACGGAAAAAGGATTTAATGGAAGACAACTTACGCGCAATGCTCTTTTTTTCATAGCCCTCCCGGGTCAGCTTTCCAAGATATGCGCGGATCTCATTTTTACTGATATCTTCCGGAGAAAACGATTTAGAATCAAAACGCATTTCGACAAACCGAATAAACGATTCCAAATCGGTCCGGTAGCTCACTATCGTTTTGTCGGAATAATTTCGTTCGGCATCCAAATAACGTAAAAAGGCATCCAGTACCTTGATCATCATACCGTTTTTCGTTTTATTTGGGTAAGGAAGGGCTTCATTCACTTGTAATTTACCAAATAAACAGCCTCAAGTCAAGAGGAATGATACGGATTTTTTATAATACCGGTAAGGCTATTGTTATTTACTGATGAATTCCGTATAATAAATTATTCTATCCTATTAGGAAACCGTTTCATGGAGCCAGCCCATAAACAATTGAGGGGTATATTTATTTTCCGATGGGTTTTCGGCATGGCCGTTATCGCCGGTATCACTATATTTTTTTTCATCACGGCGCGAAAAAATATATGGGACTATCACCGTAATGAATTGCTGAATCTTGTTAAAGTCGCCGCCAGCCAGATTGACGGCAACCGACACGCTGCCCTGAAAGCGGTTCCGGAAGACGAAACCACAGAAATTTATCGGACGATTAAAAAACAGTTACAAAATATTCGGAATGCCGTACAGGATGTAAAGTTTATTTACACGATGGTAAAAAGCGCCGATCCGGAACGGCCGCACCAGTGGCGGTTTGTGGTGGATGCCGAGGACAATCCTGAAGAAATGTCCCATAGCGGCGACATATATGATATATCCGCATTTCCACTCATGGCCGAGGCGTATGCGCATCCTGCTGTGGAGGAGGGAATCGGCTATGACCCGTGGGGTCCCTTTTTGTCGGCCTATGCGCCCATCAAAGATGACTCGGGCAGAACGGTGGCTGTTGTCGGCGTGGACCGTAAAGGCGATGTGATCACCGAAGCGTTGAACCGCATGACGCTACGAACCGTTGCCGTGTGGTTTTTGTTTACATGCGTTTTTTCCTTCGCTCTGTTTTTCTACTACCGTAACCGCCGGTACTTGATGCTTAAAGAGGAAGTTCGTATCAAGAACGAACATATCCGCAAGCTGGAAATCCTCCTGCCCATCTGCTGTGTCTGCAAAAACATCCGTGATGATGTAGGCGTGGAAAAAGGCCAGGGCGTCTGGAAACCGCTTGAAGATTACATTCATGAAAGTTATGAAACGAACGTGACCCACACGATATGCCCCAAATGCAAGCAGACGTATTACGGCGACATTATGCCCTCTTAACCGTTTAATCAACCCAGGAGACACGCTATGTTTCGGTTTACAGGAATCATGCTGTTATGTGGAATGACGCTTTTCGCGCAGGAAATGAAAATCAGACAGGCGGACGTATTTAAAAATGGCGCGGCATTCATTACTGCTGAAGGCTCAGTAAAATTCAGTCAGGGTAAAGGAAATCTGTCTGAAGTGCCGGCCGCTTTATTTGGCACGCTTTGGCTGGCCTCTAAGGAAAAAAACGTGACCGTAACCGAAATCAAAACCGTTTCCGAGAAAAAAACCGTCATGCGTCCCGCCGTAACCATCAAAGAGATTCTGGAGGCTAACACCGGTAAAAAGATTACATGGTACCGGAGCGACGACAAGAAAAATGCGGTGACGGGCGTTCTTCAGAAAGTCAGCGGAACGGACGACCGCCTGGAGGTGACGATTAAAAACGGCTCGCAGATTCAGGTGCTATCGGCTTACTCGTATCATGCTTTGTTTGAATTCCCCGAAGGCTATAGCGATAATTATATGGATACGGTGTTGGCGTCCCGTTTGTCCGTTACAGTCAGTCCGGAAAAAACCAGCTTACCGATGCAAATGGTTTATTTTCAGTCGCAGGTGGGTTGGGTGCCGACTTATTATGTCGAACTGGTTGATGAAAAAACGGCCCAAATCATTCTGACCGCCAGCCTGGTCAACGACGCCGTGGATCTGGACGATGTCGCACTAAACTTTGTGGTGGGTTTTCCCCATTTTTTGTATGACAATGTCGAAACGCCGCTGGCCAGCAAAGCGAATATTAACGACCTTCTGAGGGCGCTTGGCAGCGCGGAACGCCGACCGGCCTATAATTATCAGAGCGTACTGGCCAATCAGTCCATGATGGAATTGAACCGACCGGCCGCTTATGCCGTCGATGAAGAAGGCTTCAAGTCCCTCGAAGGAAACGCGGAGGAGGATTTGTTCTTTTATAATAAGGAACACGTCACGCTGAAAAAGGGCGAACGGGGACTTTACACGATCTTTACCGCCCAGGTCCCATTTGTGCACATCTACGAAGTGAGTCTGGAAAATAAATTCACCGCAAGCGGTTACTCCGGATATAAACAGGATGGAGAAGAACGGCCGAAAGTATGGCACTCCGTCCGGCTGGAAAACAAAACACCGTATCCATGGACCACCGGCAGCGGCATTACCTTACAGAATGGCAAACCGCTGGGTATGGACATTCTGCCGTATACGCCCAAGACCTCCAAAGGGAAGCTGAAAATCACCGTCGCGCCGGACATACAGGTGTCCGATGAAGAGAAAGAAATTGAGCGTAAAACCGACATCAAACGCCGTGACGGTTACGTATATGACCTGGTTACGATAGAGGGCAGTATCGAGGTCCGTAATTATAAAGACAAGGATATTACGCTCCAGATCACCAAGCCGATCAGCGGTAAAATGGTTTCCCATTCCCCGCAGGCCAAAATCCGCCCTCTGGTCCGTATCGGCGATGTCATCAACAGCGAAAATATTGTGGAATGGGAAATACCGGTGAAAGCCGGCAAAGATCAGAAGCTGGTTTACCAATATCAGGCCTATCTACGGCGATAAATGGGAAATCCATTGATGGTGCTGTTAAATGGAAACAGCCCAACAGGGTTTGTAAGGATCATATGAATACGAACCCTTAACATTCGCGTCTATTTACTTTAAAAAATCTTAGGTATACACCCGTCAAGGGAACTTTGATGGACACATCGTATTAAATAGGGAAGATTTTAATATGAAATCAATCCTTGTCTTGTTTTTGTTGTCAGCGTTCTTCGTTGCATGCGCCCATTGGCCTTCTACACCAACTTACTATGTAATAAACAATCCTAACATCCCATTATTAAAACAAAAAAATAATCTGCTAATTTCAGCAAGCTTAAGAATCAGCGGAACATCGGGCAACGAAAATTATCTGACTCAGCATGGATGTATAGCTTACGCTGTAACCAATCATTTAGGGATAATAGCAAGCGGGTCTGTGGCAGATAATGAAGATTATAAAATTGCGGTTGAGCCATGGGAGAGTCCTTTTTCGCCTTTGTCACGATAGCATTTCAGAATCCGATACATAGGCCTCACGCTTAAATCGCAGCGGTGGCCTGCCGCTTCTACCCGTTGCACCCGCTTTAAGTATTTTCGGTCTTTCAGACTCATTGTCCAGTGCCTTTCATGAGATAGCCTCCTTTCTGGCAAGCTATCCACGGTATAAACCGCCCTGACAGCTCTATTTTGTTAAAAGCAAGGCCTATTCAAAGAGTTTTTTACATAAAAATATCCGTTCATTAGATTATAGTAAAAATACTTGACTATATTATAAAAATAATATATCTTCCACTTCAATTTTTTACATAAACTATTTATCTTATTGAACTTACGTGATACGTGAGACTGGTAATTGACAAAATATTGAATCTGGACGACGGGGAACACCGGTTTTCTTTTGAATGCAAAGCCGGTGAAATCGACCTGTCAAAAACAGACTTTGAAGGGAATGAGATTTTCCCTGCGGTTTTAAAAACCGATGTGGTTTTGACCAAGTCCGGCTATACGTTTTATATGAACCTTGTTTCCCGGACGGTGGTTCATTTAGTATGCGACCGCTGTCTGGCGGATACCGACCGGGAGATTTCCGGATCGATGGCCGTCGTGTATACGAACAACAAGCATCAGAGCGTGCAAAAGGATGACGAGGAGTTACGCTTAATTGATATCCGCCAGAACAACTCTATCGGGTTGGACAAAGATGTTCGGGATTTACTGATACTCGCGCTGCCGGTCAAAACATTATGCCGGCCGGACTGCCGGGGTTTATGTCCGCAGTGCGGCGCTGACCGGAATCATGAACTCTGCGACCATGCCGTTGAAGAAACGGTGGAGATACCTGCTTAATAAAGAACAAATAATATACAGGAGAATTTATGCCTAATCCCAAACGCCGACATTCCGCTATACGCCGCGACAAGCGCCGCACGCACTGGAAATTGGACACTCCGGCCGTAACGACCTGTTCCAACTGCCGTCAGCCCAAGCAGCCGCACCGGGTTTGCCCTCATTGCGGGTATTACGACGGCCGGCAGATCACGCTGACCAAGGAAATGGAATAACGCCTTCGCGCGGCACGATCTAACCGTGAAGATAGTCGTTGATGGTATGGGCGGCGATACCGCCCCGGATCGCATAGTAGACGGCGCCGTTCTGGCGGCCCGGGCATTTAAGGAACGAAACTGGCCCGATCAGGTTGTTATCACCGGCCCGAAAGAGCGGATTGCGCCTGCCGTATCGCGCTGTCATGGCGATGGCTTGATCGGCTCGACGCTCGAACTGGTTCATACCGATACGTACATTGATATGCACGATGCCCCGGCTGAGGCCTTGCGAAACAAGCCAAACTCCTCGATGCACGTTGGGGTGGAAATGGTTAAAAAGGGCGATGCGCAGGCCTTTATCAGCATGGGCAACACCGGCGCCGTAATGGCCGTCGGCCTGATGGGACTCGGACGCATTGAAGGGATCAACCGGCCTGCAATCGGCACGTACTTTCCGGCGGTACACGGCGGTCATACTTTTATACTTGACCTCGGCTCCAACGTCGACTGCAAACCGGTTAATTTGCTGCAGTTTGCGGTGATGGGCAGCATCTATATGCAAACGATGCGGAAAATTGAGAACCCCAAAGTCGGTTTGCTGAGCGTCGGCGAAGAAGACAGCAAGGGGGACGAAACTACCGTTAAGGCCAACGAGTTATTCCGCAACCAGAATTTTTTTCAGTTTGTTGGCAACAAGGAAGGCCGGGATATCCTGATGGGCACCGCGGATGTGCTGGTCTGTGACGGTTTTATCGGCAACATTCTTTTAAAGTTTGGCGAGAGCGTGCCGAAATTCCTGAAAGGCCGTTTTCAGCTGGCCGCCAAAAAAAGCATTCTGACCAAACTCAGCATCGGGCTGGCCAAACCGGCGCTGAAAAAAGTATTTAAGGAAATGGATTACGAGGAATTCGGAGGCATTCCCCTGCTGGGCGTCAATGGCGTCGTGATTATCGGGCATGGCAGTTCCTCGCCCCGCGCGGTATTTCGAGCGGTGGAAGTGGCCAGAGAAATGGCCGAAAAGCGCATCAATGATATTATACGGGATAAAATTAAATCACTGAGCCTATAAACCATTTATTCAATAGAAAGATTATAACAAGTATGGATTCAAAAAAATATCGCGCGGCTATTACCGGCGTCGCCCACTGGGTTCCTGAAAAAATACTGACCAACGCGGATCTTGAAAAAATGGTGGATACCACTGATGAATGGATTTATACCCGTACAGGCATCCGCGAGCGGCATGTGCTCGAGAGGGGAAAGGGCATCGCCACTTCGGACCTGGCTGTCAATGCCGGTAAACTGCTTATAGAAAAAACCGGCGTGAAAAAGGACGAAATTGACGTGATTGTATTTTCTACCGTAACGCCGGATATGTTTTTTCCCTCCTCCGCGTGCCTGTTGCAGCACAAGCTCGGTCTGACCAACGTGTGGGGATTTGACCTGATTGCGGCCTGCTGCGGATTCACCTACGCCCTATCCGTGGGCTCTCAATTTATTGAATCCGGACGCGCCAAAAAAGTTCTTTGCGTCGGCGCGGATTTCATGACTTCGATTGTGGATTATACCGACCGCAACACCTGTATCCTGTTCGGTGACGCCGGCGGGGTCGCTTTGCTGGAACGAAGTGAGGATCCGTCTTTGGGCATCATAGATTTTTACAACACCATCGACGGCAGCGGCGCACCGTACCTGAATATGCCCGGCGGCGGCAGTCTCAACCCGCCGACGCACGAAACGATTGACAAGAAAATGCATAACATTTACCAGGACGGCAAAACCGTATATCAGTATGCCGTCAAGGGCATGGCCGACGCCGCAGTAACCGTGCTGGAACGCAACGGCTATTCCGGCAAGGACGTCAATCTGCTGGTACCGCATCAGGCCAACAAGCGGATCATTGATTCCGTTCAATCCCGCCTGGGGCTTTCAGACGAACAGGTGATGATCAATATCGACCGTTACGGCAACACCACGACCGCGACCATTCCGATCTGCCTGTCCGAAGCCGTGGATACCAAGCGCGTGAAGAAGGGCGACCTGGTCGTCATCGCCGCTTTCGGCGGCGGGTTCACCACCAGCGGCATACTGGTGCGCTGGGCTTATTAAATCAGTTCAGGAGATATTTACAATGTCAAAAACAGCTTTTGTATTTCCCGGGCAGGGCGCACAGTTCGTAGGCATGGGAAAAGATTTATACGAACACTATCCGGCTGCGAAAAAGCTTTACGACCGGGCGGATGAAATACTGGGATTTGCGCTTACCAAAATCAGTTTTGAAGGCCCGGAAAACGATTTAAAGCAGACCCGCGTCACGCAGCCTGCGATTTTCACGCACAGCGTGGCGGTGTTTGAGGTTTTAAAAACATTTAAAGGTTCCGCGCTGAAGTTTGATATGGTTGCCGGGCACAGTCTGGGAGAATATTCCGCGCTGGTGGCCGCGGGGTTTATGTCCTTTGAAGACGCCTTGAATGTGGTCAAAGTGCGCGCCGAGGGCATGCAGAACGCGGGGGAACAGCAGAAAGGCACCATGGCCGCCGTGATGGGACTCGAAATGAACGTACTGGAATCCATCTGCGCCGAGGCTTCCTCGGCAGGCATAGTTCAGTGCGCCAACTTCAATTCGCCGGGACAAATTGTTATATCCGGCTCTGTGGAGGGTGTACAGGCGGCGATGGCCAAAGCCAAAGAAAAAGGCGCCCGCATGGTTAAAGAACTTGTCGTCAGTGGCGCGTTCCATTCTCCGCTGATGAAACCAGCTGTGGAGGCGGTTAAGAAAAAGTTAGACGCAATAACCGTCCGGGATTCTTCGATTCCGGTATACGCCAACGTAACCGCAAAACCGGTAACCTCGGGGAATACGGAGAAACAACTGTTGATTGATCAGATTACTTCGCCGGTGCGCTGGCAGGAAACCGTTGAGAACATGATTGCCGACGGCGCTTCCGTATTTTATGAATTGGGTCCCGGTAATGTATTGCAGGGCCTGATAAAGCGCATCCATAAATCTGTTACGGCCGAAAGTATCGGCAAGGCCGAGGAATTACAGAAACTCGGATGACGATGAAAGGCAAAGTGGCTCTGATTACCGGCTCTTCAAGAGGCATCGGCAAAGCGGTGGCCCTGACCATGCTGGATCACGGGGCGACCGTGGTGTTGAACGGCAGAAATCCGGAAACCCTGGAAAGAACCCACGAAGCGTTCCGGCAGGCCGGCTATGCCGACCGGGTGTGTGCCATAGCCGCGGATGTTTCGCAGGAAGACGAAGTAAAAAAAATGATAGACAGCTGCCTGGAACGCTTTCAGCGGCTGGATGTGCTGGTGAACAATGCCGGCGTTTATAAAAACAGCCTTTTGGCGCGTATGGAGACGAAAGAATGGGATTGGGTCATCGCGAATAACCTTAAAAGCGCGTTCTTATGTACGCGCCAGGCGGCCAAGGTGATGATCCGGCAGCGGTCGGGGAAAATAATCAATATTTCCTCGGTGGTGGCGCTGGGCGGTAATCCGTTCCAGTCCAATTATGCGGCCTCCAAGGCGGGCCTTGACGGTATGACTATGGCGGCCGCCAAGGAACTGGCACCTTTCGGCATTACGGTCAATTCGGTGGCGCCGGGGTATATTTTAACCGATATGACTAAAGATTTTACCGACGATATGAAAAAAGAGATACTAAAATACATACCGCTGAACCGACCCGGAACGCCGGAGGAAGTCGCCGCAGTGGTTGCGTTTCTGGCATCCGATCAGGCCGGGTATATTACCGGACAGGTCATTCAGGTGGACGGCGGCCGGGTAATCCGTTAAAACATTATTCTGATATAACCAAATAACACCAAACCTATTAAAGGAGAACTGACATGACTCGCGAAGAAATCGAAAAAAAGGTCAAGGAAATCATTGTGAAGAAACTCGGCGTGACCGAAAGTGAAGTAACCCCGACTGCTTCCTATGTGGAAGATCTCGGCGCCGATTCCCTGGATCAGGTGGAACTGGTGATGGAATTTGAGGATACCTTTGGTCTGGGCGAAAAGATACCGGAAGAAGAAGCCGCCAAACTGACGACGGTCGGTTCCACGGTGGAATTTCTGATGGCCAAATTAGGCAAGTAACCGTTTTTTTTAGAAAGAGCGGGAATCGTACCGACACGATTCCTGCTCGGATTCTTTATAACCGCTATTTTTCGAGGAGCACATTATGAGCAAACGCAGAGTTGTCATTACCGGAATGGGCGCCGTAACGCCTATCGGCAATACGGTGGAAGAATTCTGGAAAGGACTGACGGAAGGCCGTAACGGTGTAGATTTAATCACGCTGTTTGATACGAAAGACCATGTTACCAAGTTCGCGGCGGAAGTCAAAGGATTTGATCCGACGGCGTATATAGACCGCAAAGAGGCGCGGCGCATGGACCGTTTCTGCCAGTTTGCAGTAGCCGCCTCTAAAATGGCGGTTGAAGATGCGGGCATCAGCGCGCAGACGCATGATCCCAATCGTGTCGGCGTGATAATCGGCAGCGGAATCGGCGGCTTTATTTCTTTCGAGGAAACGTTTGAGACGTATCTCCAGAAAGGGCCCCAGCGCATCAGCCCGTTCTTTATACCGATGCTGATTATCGACATTGCGGCGGGACACGTGGCGATTTTGCATGGGTTCAAGGGTCCGAATTACGCTACGGTATCGGCCTGCGCAACGGGCAGTCACGCCATCGGCGCCGCATTCATGCACGTACAGCGCGGCGACGCGGACGCCATGGTTTGCGGCGGCTCCGAAGCGAGCATCTGTCGGGTCGGCGTGGCCGGATTCAACGTGATGAAAGCGCTGTCCACACGCAACGATGACTACAAGCACGCCAGCCGCCCCTTCGACAAAATGCGAGATGGTTTTGTTATGGGTGAAGGTTCCGGTATTATTATCCTGGAAGAACTCGAAACCGCCAAACAACGCGGCGCCAAAATATACGCTGAGATCGTTGGTATCGGTTTCACGGACGATGCCTACCATATCACCGCTCCGGCTGAAGGCGGCGAAGGCGCAGCCCGGGCCATGCAGGCCGCTTTGAACGACGCCGGTCTGAAACCTGAAGCCATCGGATATATCAACGCGCACGGCACCTCTACCGAATACAACGATAAAAACGAAACTGCCGCCATCAAAACCGTATTCGGCGAACACGCTAAAAACCTGATTGTCAGTTCTACCAAGTCCATGACCGGCCATCTGCTTGGTGCGGCGGGCGCTGTAGAGTGCATCGCCACCGCGCTGGCGGTTCAGCGCGGCATGATTCCTCCGACCATTAATTACGAAGTACCCGATGAGGCATGCGACCTGAATTATGCCCCGAATAAAGCGGTGGCCAAGGAACTTTCCTGCGCGCTCAATAATACTTTTGGATTCGGCGGGCATAACACGTGCATAGCGGTTAAAAAATATATTTCGTAATTGGAACGGATGCTCTTCCGGATTGGCGATATTACAGGTAATTCAAGTAATCACCGGTATCAATTGAAAAAGATTTTACTAAAGCTGAAATCGGCGTTAACCCGGAAATCATCCCAGGCCGGACAGGCTCATTGTCCGGCCCGGTTTGCCGCCCAACTGCGAAAACTGGAACGACGGGTGCATTACCGAATCCGTAACCGGAATTTGTTTATCCAGGCGTTTAAGCACCGTTCATACCTACACTTTTCCGAGGAAAGTCGTGTCATGTCCTATGAGCGTCTGGAGTTTCTTGGCGATTCCATCCTCAATCTGATTGCCGCCGAGCATCTTTACCATAAATTTCCCAGCAACGAGGAAGGGCAGTTGACGAAACAGAAAGCGTTGATGGTTAATAAAAAAGTATTGTCCCGTAAGGCCCGTGCGCTGGGTCTTGGGGATTTGATTTTGATGAGCGAGAGCGAAGATAAAGCCGGAGGAAGAAACCGCTCCTCCATCACAGCGGACGTGCTGGAAGCGGTTATCGGTGCCGTGTTTCTGGATCGCGGCTATATCGCCGCTCGGAATTTCGTTACGGAATTTATTTTCGATGATCTGGACGCCGTGCTGGCCGACGAGGACGGAATCAATTTTAAAGGCACCCTGCTGGAACTTGCCCAGCAAAGCAACTGGGGAATCCCGGTCTACTCGGTCATCCGCGAAGTCGGACCGGAACACCACAAAGAATTTACGGTTGAAGTGAAAATAAAAAATAAAGTTCTTGGAACCGGTAAAGGCATGAGTAAAAAGGAAGCCGAACAAAAATCGGCCCGGATTGCTCTGCAGAAACTGAACCAGATACCATCCAATCATGTAAGGAATTGACTATGAGAAGAATTTGCGTCATCGGAACGGGTTATGTCGGGCTGGTAACCGGAGCGTGTCTCGCGGATTTCGGGAACCGGGTTATCTGTGCGGATATCGATGAAGATAAAATTCAGAAATTACTGAAGGGTATTATTCCGATATATGAGCCCGGGCTGAAAGAAGTTGTGGACCGGAATGTGATAAAAAAACATCTGTTTTTCTCAACGGATGTAGTCGCTTCGATCCGGGACTCAGAAGTTATTTTTATTGCCGTGGGAACGCCTCCGGGAGCGGGCGGCGAGGCGGATTTATCGACCGTCCTGAAGGTGTCGGAAACCATTGCTAAAAACTTGAACGGCTACAAAGTGATTGTGACGAAAAGCACCGTGCCCGCCGGAACCGGGCAGAAAGTCCGGCAGGTTATTCTCCGGCATGGACCGGCTCAGGCGGAATTTGACGTTGTTTCCAATCCCGAATTTCTGCGCGAAGGTTCCGCTGTGGACGATTTCATGCGGCCGGACCGCGTGGTCATCGGTGCGTCCAGCGAAAAAGCGATCGAGATTATGCGCCAGGTATACCGCCCGCTTTATATCAACGAAACACCCATGGTAATCACCAATGTGGAAACCTCAGAAATGATCAAATACGCTTCCAACGCTTTTCTGGCGGTTAAAATTTCGTTTATTAATGAAGTGGCGAATATCTGCGATAAAATCGGCGCCGACGTTAAAGTGGTGGCGAAAGCCATGGGACTCGACGGCCGCATCAGCCCGAAATTTCTGCATGCCGGCGCGGGATACGGCGGTTCCTGTTTCCCGAAAGACACGCTGGCTCTTCTGAAAACATCGCAGGATGTCGGCGTGCCTACGATGGTCGTGGAAGCGGCCATTAAAGCGAATGAAAAACAAAAATTATCCATGGTGGAAAAAATTAAACAACTAACCGGCGACCTTAAAGGAAAAACCATCGCCCTCCTTGGCATTGCTTTCAAACCCAATACCGATGATACGCGCGACGCGCCTTCCCTTGTGATTATGGATGAAGTCCTGAAAGCCGGCGGTAAAATCCGCGCCTACGATCCCGCCGCCATGGATGTGGTTCGGAGTTCCTACCCGGACGTTACTTTTGCTGCGGATCCTTATGAAGCCGCCCAGGGCGCGGACTGCCTTGTCTTAGTTACGGAATGGAACGAATTCCGCGATCTGGATCTCCAGAATATTAAACAGTTGCTTAAGTCGCCTAAAGTTCTTGACGGAAGAAATGTATGGGATCCCAAAACCATGAAGGAAATCGGTTTCGAGTATCTCGGTATCGGACGCGGCATCAAAGCATAAAGAGCATAATAACATATTATTTAAGGATAACCCATATGAGTTCCATTGAATCAAAAATCCAGAATAAATCGCTGACAGTCGGCGTTATCGGACTGGGCTACGTCGGCCTCCCGCTGGCCGTGGAGTTTGCGGCGAATGGTTTTCGTACTATCGGCGTGGATGTTGACGAAACCAAAGTCAACAATGTCAATGCCGGCCGCAATTACATTGAGGACATCCCCAATGAGCGGTTTCAGAACTGCTATAAGGCGGGTACCATCAAAGCTGAAGCCCATTACAAAAGCGTACCGCAGATGGACGTAATTTTTATCTGTGTGCCCACGCCGTTCACGGATAATAAAGAACCCGATGTAACCTATATCGTGGAGTCCAGTAAAGCGATCGCCGAAGGATTGAGAAAAGACCATCTGATCATTCTCAAGAGCACGACGTTTCCGGAAACCACCGAAGGCATTGTACAGCCGATCCTCGAAAAAACCGGACTGAAAGTCGGCAAGGATTTTCATCTGGCTTTTTCACCCGAGCGTATTGACCCGGGCAACAAGAAATTCCATACAGCCAACACGCCAACGGTGGTTGGCGGTGTCACGCCGAGATGCACCGAACTGGCCTGTTTGGTTAATGCGCAGATCATCGAAAAAATTGTTCCGGTCAACAGCACGAAAGCGGCGGAAATGTGCAAACTGCTTGAAAATATTTTCCGCAGCGTCAACATTGCGCTCGTCAATGAGCTGGCGCAGTTGTGCGACCGCATGGGCGGTATAAATATATGGGAGGTCATCCAGGCCGCGTCCACCAAACCGTTCGGGTTCATGCCGTTTTATCCCGGCCCCGGCATCGGCGGGCACTGCATCCTGATTGACCCCTATTACTTATCATGGAAAGCCCGCCAGTATGATTTTCATACCAATTTTATTGAACTTGCGGCGGAGGTCAATGAAAATATGCCGTATTATTGCTATTCCATGATTATTGAAGCGCTGGCGGTGCAGGGTGTGCGTATGGCCGACGCGAAAATTCTGGTGCTTGGCGCGGCTTTCAAACGCGACGTGGACGATATCCGTCACTCGCCGTCGTTAAAGGTGTTGGAAATCCTGCTCCAGCGCGGGGTAACGCATGTGTGCTACAATGATCCCCATGTGCCCCAGGTGGATATTCTCGGGAAAAATTTCAAATCCCAGATGTTGACCCCGGAATTACTAAAGCAGATGGACTGTGTGTTTGTAGGTACGGATCATTCCTCCTACGATTACGCGATGATCACCCGGCACAGCAAGTACGTGGTGGACGCGCGTAACGCCGTTAAAGACGCCCGGTCGGAGGGATGTAAAGTCATGGTGCTGGGTTCCGGCAAATTCAGTCATCAATAACATTGACATTACAGATATTTACTTATATGCTGATAACGGCATTGCCAATTAAAAAAAACGGTGAGTGATTTGAAAATCCTGCATGTGGTTGGCGCGCGCCCCAATTTTATGAAAATAGCCCCGATCCTGCGGGCCATGAAGAACGATCCGTTCTTTCAGTCTGTGCTGGTGCACACCAATCAGCATTATGACGTAAACATGTCGGACGTGTTCTTCCGGGATCTCGGGATTCCTGAACCGGATGTGCATTTGAACGTTGGCTCAGGCACCCATGCTGTGCAGACCGCTGAAATTATGAAACGGTTTGAGGATGTATTACAGAAGAAACGGCCCGACGTTGTGCTGGTTGTAGGCGATGTGAACTCAACCTTAGCATGTTCGATAACGGCCTCCAAACTGTGTATTCCGGTGGCGCATGTGGAAGCCGGATTGAGAAGTAATGACCGCTCCATGCCCGAAGAAATCAACCGCCTGGTTACCGATGTCATCGCGGAATACTTGTTTACCACGGAAAAAAGCGGCACCGAAAACCTCCTGAAAGAAGGGAAACCTCAAAATCAGATATTTTTTGTCGGCCATGTCATGATTGATTCCTTGGTGTATGCCGCCGAGACGATTGCGAAATCCGAAGCCTTGACGCGGTGGAACGTTAAACCGCAAGAGTATATAATAGTCACGTTGCATCGTCCCTCAAACGTCGATCAACCGGAAACACTCGAAAAAATATTCAATGTATTTGATGAAATCCGAAAAGATTTAAAAATTATTTTTCCGATTCATCCGCGTACCATTAACCGGATAAAGTCGTTGGGTTTTGAAGATCGTATCAACGGCATGAATAATCTGATTTTTACCGAACCGCTGGGCTATATCGATTTTCTTAAATTGATGAAGCACGCTAAGTTTGTGCTGACGGATTCCGGCGGATTGCAGGAAGAAACCACGTATCTGCGGATTCCCTGCCTGACCATGCGCGCTAACACCGAGCGGCCGGTTACGGTCGAAGTTGGTACCAATACGCTTGTCGGCCTGGATGAAGGTAAAATATTATCCTGCTTTGCGGCGATCATGAACGGTACCTATAAATCCGGCCGCATTCCTGAACTCTGGGACGGCCGAGCGGCCGAACGGATTGCGGAATGTCTGAAAAAAAGTTTTATGCAAGTCGCATGAATCTGAAAGAAAAAACCATACTGGTCACCGGTGCCGACGGTTTTATCGGCTCGCATCTGGTCGAAGAACTTGTGCCGCGCTGCGGAAAAGTAAAAGCGCTCTCGCTCTATAATTCCTTCAACCACTGGGGTTGGCTGGAAGATGTCAACTGTAAAAAGGATATCGAAATCATCTGCGGCGACATCCGGGATTCCAACTTTACAAACAACCTATTAAAAGGAACCGATGTGGTGTTCCATCTGGCGGCGTTGATAGCCATCCCGTTTTCCTACATTGCGCCGGCCAGCTACATCGACACGAACGTTCTGGGCACGCTGAATGTTTGTCAGAGCGCTCAGGTCAATGGTTGTGAACGGGTAATTATTACTTCAACCAGCGAAGTGTATGGCACAGCGAAATACGTGCCCATCGATGAGGCGCACCCGCTCCAGCCGCAATCGCCCTACAGCGCGAGCAAAATTGCCGCCGACGCCCTCGCCATGAGCTTCTACGCGTCCTTCGACCTGCCGGTTACGATTGCCCGACCGTTCAACACCTATGGGCCCCGCCAAAGCGCCCGCGCGATCATTCCCTCAATCATCACGCAGATCGCCGCCGGCAGCAATACCATCCGGTTGGGCGATACAACCCCTACACGCGATCTGAATTACGTACGGGACATCTGCCGTGGATTTATTCTGCTGGCCGAATCGGACCGGACCGTCGGTGAAACCGTGAATATCGGCTCCAATACCGAGATCAGCATAAAAGACCTGTTTTTAACGATTGCCCGCCTGATGAACCGTCCGGTGGAACTGGCCTATGATGAGGCGCGCGTACGCCCGCCGAAAAGTGAAGTGTTCCGACTGCGTTGCGACAACCGCAAAATCCGGGATCTGGTGGATTACCGCCCCGATGTGACTCTGGAAGAGGGGTTGAAGAAGACGATTACATGGTTTACGACCGAAGAATACATTGTTAAATACAAATCGGAGATTTACAATGTCTAAACGGGCGGTCATACTCGCCGGCGGCAAAGGCACGCGCTTGCGGCCGTTTACCGTTGTCCTGCCGAAACCACTGATGCCCATCGGCGATTACGCGATCCTCGAAATCGTCATCCGTCAGTTGATTCATTACGGATTTAATCATATCACTATGGCCGTCAATCATCAGGTGGAGCTGATTATGGCCTTCTTCGGCAACGGATCTAAATGGGGGATAACCATCGACTATTCGCTGGAAGATCAGCCGCTGAGCACCATGGGACCGCTGAAACTCATCCGCGATTTACCCGATAATTTTTTAATCATGAACGGCGACGTGCTGACCGACCTGAATTACCGGGAATTCATGGAATTTCACCTGAACCGCAAAAATATTTTCACTATCAGTTCCTACCGGCGTAAATACATCAGTCAGTACGGCGTGCTGGAAACCGATGAACAGGGACGCCTGACGGCCTTTAAGGAAAAACCGGTCTATGCATTTGACGTCAGCATGGGGGTTTACGCCGCCCATAAATCGATACTGGATGTGATTCCGGAAAATCAATTCTATGGCTTTGATCATCTCATGCTGGACCTGATCCAAAGGAATACACCAGCCGTGGTGAAACCGTTCGGCGGCCAATGGCTGGATATCGGCGTTCTGGAAGATTACAGCGAGGCCAATGAAATTTTTGAAAAAAATAAAAGTCTATTTTTAAAGAACCTGTAGCACAAACATTTTTTACATCCGCCGAAGCGGATAAGCCAAAACCAGCTGAAAGGGATTCTGGAATTGAAGAACTATAAGACTCTGTATGCGTACATAACGCTCGTTGTAGTACTAACTTTTTTTTATGCGGATCCGCCGAATGCCGCGGCCCAGCTTGACCGCACGCGGTATGAGCGGTACCTGAAAAAGAAAAAGACGGACGAAAAAGACGAAACGTTGCAGGATCTGAGCAAAAGCAAATCCGTCGTACAAACCGTATTAAATAAAGAAGCGCTGGAATCGGTCATCGATCCCGAGCGGTATCTTATGGGGCCCGGCGACCAGCTTTTAATTTCGATATGGGGACAGGTCAACGAATCCTTTCCTGCGCGGGTCTCCCCCGAAGGGATGATTCTGATACCGACCGTCAAGGAAATCGATGTCCGGGGGTTGACGCTAACCGGCGCTAAAGCCAGGATTATCGGTGAAATGAAAAAAGTATATACCGCCGCGGATGTATCCGTCAGTTTAGTTTCGGTGCGTTCGTTTCGCGTCAACGTGACGGGATTGACACTGAGCACCGGCTCGTTTGTGGTCACGGCGGTAGACCGCGTTTCGGACGCCGTGAAGATGGCCGGCGGCATCATCGATTCCAACATGGCTTCGCTGCGGAACATTGTCGTTTACCGGAAACCGGATACGGTTCTGCTCGCTGATCTCATCAAACGCAGTAACGCCGGAGATCTGCAATATGATCCTGTACTGATGGACGGCGACGTCATCTACGTGCCGCCGGTCTATTCATGGGTGTACATTCACGGCGGCGTGCAATTGCCCGGAAAATATGAGTACGTAAAAAACGAGCCCTTATCCGAACTCGTCAAGGTAGCTGGCGGCCTGCAGTTCGGCATCGATTCGACGCTGGTAGAAATCACCCGCTTTCAGAGCGATACCGGCCGGACCTATCAGTATATTAAAACCGATTACCGCCAGGTGATCCGGCATAGTCAGGACTCCACCGTAAATATTATACTCCAACCCAACGACCGCGTGCTTTTCAAGCTTATACCGCAGTTTCAGGAAAAACATAATGTCACCATCCGCGGGGAGATCCGGTATCCGGGCGTCTATCCGATTGTAGATAACCGGACCAAGTTAAGCGATGTCGTCGCCATGGCCGGCGGCTTCACCCGGGATGTTTCGCTGGATAATATCATCATTTACCGCGACATCAAATACGAAGGCCGGGACCTTGAGTATGAACGTCTTCTGCAGACACCGGTGATGGATATGAATGATATCGAGAAAGCCTACTTTAAGGCCAAGTCACGCCAGTATTATCCCACGGTACAGACCGATTTCACAAAACTGTTTTCCGCCGGGAAACCCGATCCGAAGTATGATGTTTTCTTAAAAGACCGGGATGTCATCGAAGTCGGCCGAAAAAAACGGACTGTCCGCGTGGTCGGCGGGGTGATCGCTCCCGGCATCATTGATATTGTGGATGGCGAAAACTTTACCTATTACATTGAAAAAGCCGGCGGTTATTCGACGCGGGCCAAAAAAGGCGACACCCGTATCATCCGTCCCTCCTCCCAAAGCTGGATCGATGCCAGTAAAAAAATCCCGATTGAGGACGGCGACGTAATTTTCATCCCTGAGAAAGAACCCGTGGACGGTTGGAGAATTTTCCGGGAAACCGTGGCGATGGTTGGCCAACTGGCCTCCATTACCGCTACGATTATTTTGATTTATTATACCGTGAAATAAAAATAATTACTCACTGAATAAGAAAAATTTATGAGCTATGACGCTAAACAGTTTAGTTTGCTGGATGTCCTATTAATAATCAGCAAACGTATAAAGCTGATGATTTACATCCCGTTGATTATAACCATTGGAGCCTTAATATATGTGTTTGTTACCCCCAAGATTTATTTAGGCAAATCAACCATATTACCCGCACCGAGCGCCACTCCGGGCATTTCACTAAGTAAACTGGCCGGTTTTGATCTTTCCGGGCTGGGCATGGGCGGGCAGTTAACCAATCTGTTCCGATACCAAACAATCATCGAAAGCCGCCGGGTAGCCGACAGTGTCATCAGTAAATATAATTTGATGACCCTTTACAAAACCCGGTACTATGAAGATTGCCTAAAAGAATATCACGAGAATATGACTACCGATATCGATGAAGAAGTTGGTTTCCTGACGGTATACTTCAAGTATCCCGACAGTCCGGAGTTAGCCGCTGAGATAACCAATTACATCGTCAGGCTGATGATTGAAATCAATAAGGAACTTTCCGTTTCGCTGGCGCTATCTCAGAAAAACTTCATCGAAAAACGGTATTTCGAAGCTCTCGATAAAATCCAGTTACTGGAAGATTCCCTGAAGCATTTTCAGGTTAACCATGATATCGTGCTCATCGAAGAACAGTCCAAATTGACACTCATGGCAATGTCTGAACTGCAGGTAAAAATTGTCGAAAATGAAGTGCAGTACAATTTGTTAAAAAACGAATTAGGCGAAAATCATCCTAAGACCATTGCCCAGCGCGCCATCATACATGAATTGAAAAAACAATTTGAAAAGATCAATTCCGGATTTTCAGCGGATAAATTTTATATACCCAAAAAAAACATCAATGATCTCGCCTTTCAATATTTGCGGCTGAAAAAGGACCTGGAGATTAACTATAAAATACAGGAATTTCTGATTCCGCAATATGAATTGGCTAAAATCGCTGTCATCAAAGACGTACCGGATGTTCAGGTGCTGGATTACGCTTCGCCGCCGGATAAAAAAGTTTATCCCAAACGCATTATCATTGTTATTGTGGTCATGCTGTTGTCGGTGGCCTTTACGGTGCTGCTGATTATTTTTTTGGAATACACCCGCGGTTTGAAAACCGATGAAACCAATTCCGTAAAAATATCTGAAATTAAGGCCAACATTAAACGGGTATTAAAAAGCCGGTCATGAAATTCTTTACCCGAACAGCCTTATTGATGGAGAGAATCAATCTCCCCGTCTTAATGGCGGCGATGGTATTTGTCGCTCCCTTGACGGAATGGATTGACGTTGACGCCGTAAATATCACCAAATCATTTACATGGATAATACTTCTTTGTGTAGCCATGATAACGATTTTATCGGGACATTTGGTCAATCATTATACGGGTATCGTCAGACGCCTTTTTCTCAGGCCAGACAATATTCCGCTGTTCATTTTGTTACTATTTATAATCGTGTCATGTTTTAATAATCCGTATGACAATCGTATATTTGGTCTTAAAATGTTAATCGTTTTTTTTTCCAGTTGTTTTTTTGTTTTTTTATCGAATGTCCGGTTTGAAAAAAAACACATTGTAGTTTTTTTTAAAACATTAATTTTTGTCGGCACCCTAGTTATTATTGTGGCGTATGTGCAACTGGCTATGGGGATCATGACTTTTTTCAAGCAATCTCAGGGCCGCATGACATCAATTTTCTGGGATCCCAATATATTTGCACGGTATTTTGTATGTGTAAACCTATTATGCGTATGCCTGTTGTTTTTTTATCGCGCACATTTGAAAAAATGGCAAATATATTATCTTATTGGCTTTATCGTTTCGTCCATTATTCCGTTTTATCTTTCTTATTCCCGTTCGGGGATGTTAATTCTGCCGGTAGGATTGGTAACGGCATTTCTGTTTTATGTAAAACGAAAACGGACAATCATTTACGTTATTATAGCCGCGCTGGGCATCAGCTATCTGGGATTTACTTTTCTAAAACAAGGGGAACGCTTTAAAAAAGAAAAAAGCCTGTTTATCGACTATTCCAATCTTAATCGTACCCTTCTGCTTATCGGCGCAATCAAAGTAATAAAGGATAATTTGGTTTTTGGCATAGGCTACGATAACTTTGAAGAAGCGTACAATAAAAAATACCAACCACCCTTGGCCCGGGCTTTGCCTAAAGGCAATAAAGTGATCGTTGTTCATAATACCTTTCTGATGATATGGTCTGAAGCGGGTATGTTAGCCGTTTTGGCTTATCTAGTTTGGACGTTTATTGTTATTCGGAAAGGCGTTAAAACCCATACGGAAGATTCGCTTCTTAAAATGTTTAAAGCATGGACAGTTAGTTGCTATGTAATATTTTTTACCTTCGGAATCTTATATTTTTCATATTTAGTGGAACCCATATTCTGGCTTATTGCTTACCTGACAAAAGTATCCTATAGCATGGGCCATCAAGAAGAAAATTATTTGCTCACTTCAGCTGCAACTACTAAATAGAGTTTGTCAGCAACGATAAATAATTACAATAAGACGCCTCGGTATTTTAGTTAGGTTTTCAGATGTTTAAAAAAACTGCAATCGTTACGGTATTTAATATCATAACGACGATGCTAAGTTTTTTATGGTCGATATTATTGGCTTATCATTTTGGTACCAGCGCCTCAATGGATGCCTATATGGTGGTGATTAATTTTGTCAACCTGTTCAATAATGTCATATTGAGAATTCAAAATAATGCGTTAATTCCTTTTCTTTTTGAGTTCAAAGATGAACAATCAAAACGGCATGTAGTAGCAGAAATTTCTCGTTTTTCACTTTTGTTATTTTCTTTCTTAAGCGTTAATTTCTTTTTTCTTTCCCGTCCTTTAATTCAACTTATAGCCCCCGGCTTATCGGAGGAAAACACAAATCTTGCCAGTGATTTACTAAGAATAATATCGCCGTCAGTATTATTATTGAGTTTCATCGGTCTTAATAACAGCCTTCTTGAACATCTTTTCAGGTTCACGTTATCAAGTTTTATCAACGTATTAAGGCACTTGCTAGCGTTGGGCATTTTATTTTTCCTGATTCAACGGTTGGAAATTTATGGCGTTCCCGTTTCATTGGTTTCCTCGCTATTCATTACGGCCATTATAAGTTATTTTATTTTTGTTCGAAATCATTTCTCCGTTAACTTGTTTCAGCGCTTTAATTGGAGTGTTATATTGGATTATATACGGTTAATCGCTCCTCTTTTACTGTGTAATGTCCTTAGTGAACTGGTTTATCTGGTTAGAATTTTTGTTGCTTCTTTTCTTAATGTAGGTAGCATTTCGTATCTTACCTACGCTGATTATCCTTTGATTTTTATTGTTATTATCAGTTCCTCCGTTATTTCGATTTCATTTCCTATGTTGTCGCGGCAAAATCAAGCAGAAAATTCTGGTGAATTTTTAAAGATATTTTATAAAATATTTGAAATTCTGATATATGGATTAGTTCCGCTTGCGGCATTCATATTTATTTTCGCTGAACCGGTAGTCTGGACGCTTTTTAAAAGAGGAAAATTTACAGCACAAGATGTAACGGTTGTTGCCGATACCATACGATGTTATATCTATGTATTGGTCGGCGGACCATTGGGCACTTATCTGACTTATGTATTTTACAGCCGGAAAAAAAGTCTACAAACATTGCCGATCATAATTATCTCCGTCATCATGAATATATTAATGAATATAGTGCTGAGTCCTTTTTTCATGCATTACGGAGTTGCAGCGGCTTCATCAGTTTCAATAATGATCGGTAATATTGTTTTTTTATGGAGCATCAAAAGAATAGTACCTGAAATTGATAGGAAATATTTATTAAAGAGACTCGGTAAAATCGTACTATCATCACTTTTATCTACTGTCATAATCTATTTTGTGAAATCACATATTTCATTTATGATTTTCCAATCGGAAATCCTGCATCAAATCAGTCTTTTATCGATATATGCTATCCTCACAGGGATTATCTATGGGACCTTATGTTATATATTAAAAATAGATATTCAACTTTACATATTATCAGAATCAAAAAAAGCGCTTAAAGGTAAGTTTTGGAAGAAACCGATTAAACCATAGAGGAAATTCGGATGATTGATCGTTCAAACACTTAATCAATTTATAAGATTATTTATTACCTCTATTGTCTTCTCCGCGCATTTTTCCCAGGTAAATTTTCTTGCCTGTTCAATCCCTTTTTTGCGCAGATTATTCCGAAGGGCATCATCATTCAGCAGTAAAATAATTTTATCCGCAATATCTTGCGGATTCATTGGATCACAATAAAGCGCGGCATCTCCACATACCTCGGGGAGACTGGCGACGTTAGAAACAACGACTGGACAACCGCACGCCATAGCTTCAAGAGGAGGTAACCCAAAACCTTCGTAAAGTGATGGAAAGACTAACGCGTTTGCATGTGCGAAATATTGCTTTAGGGTATTGTCTTCAATATATCCTGTGAAATGAACTCGATTACGTAATTCCAGTGCCATTTTAGAAACAGAATCATCTCCGGTAATAAAACCCTCTTTTTTTCCAATAATCACCAGATCATGGTCTATCGTATCTTTTATTAAATTAAAAGCCTGTATGAGTCTTCTAAGATTTTTATGCGGTTTGACATTTCCGACGAAGAGTAAAAATGGTTTTGTATGTGGATTCTTTATTGGTTTTATTTGTGACCATGCTTCGGCAACCCCAATATGTATTACATGAATTTGTTGCCGAACATGCCCCGCTAAACGATGTATTTCGCTTCTTGTAAAATCTGAAACACAAAGTATAGCGGCGGCTTTGCTCAGAAGTGTTTTGAAAATGAAGTTCGCATACAATCTTTTATGTAACCCGCCCACGTATTGCGGCATAGCTAAATGAAACAAATCGTGGATCGTAACGAGAAGTTTTTCCCGGTACCGTATCGGGATATTATAATGAGGAGACCAGAAAAGCGTGGTGTTTTTCGGTATTTTTTTTATAAGTTCAATCTGTTCTGATATTGAATAAATGGGTGAGCGACAATCTATTAAATTTACATTATGATTATGAAATTCAGGAAACCGGTTTAATTCTTCAATTTTTCCTAACAGATTGAAATGAATATCTGGATATTCTTTGATAATAGTTGAAACCAGATTTTGTGAATAGGTTCCAATGCCTGAAGAATAGAGCATTCTTAAATCGATTGAGATGGTGGCCATGTAAAGCAATGTGGTGTTAAATGAGTGTATAAAAACAATTGATTATTATGAAACTTATAAGTTGATATGTTTTTCTTATAATCATATCCGTTTATTTGATCCAACCCATTATTCTGCTACGCAAAACAGCCCAGTGATAAAGGGTTTTAGGAAAGTTAAGGTTAATGAGAGAGGTAATTATTCCTCCTACGGGGCGGACAAAAACAAGATAGATCGTATTCCATAAGGGCATACGATGTTTTCGTAAAACTTTTCCCATTCCTCTGCCGTAGTTGAATGTTCTTTCAATGCTTTTTTTGTCGTAAACCACCACTGGCTGGGGATGATGCACAATGATTTCCGGGTCGTAGTAGAACTGAAAGCCTTTTTTCAGCGCACGAATTAAATAATCTGTTTCTTCGCCGGAGCCCCAGGGTGTGCCGGCGCCAACTCCCAATGTTTCATCAAAATTACCGATTTTTTCGATCACGGATTTTTTTACAAAAATGGTAAAGGATATTCCTTTTGTAAACACGTCGGTAATTTTAATCAATCCGGGTTTATCGGCCCAGCGTCCGGCAGAAGTTATTCCATTTTCATCGGCGCTACGGCCTGTAACTCCTGAAATTTCCGCCCTCTTCCCAAGCGTTTCTTTTACATTTTCCAGCAATGAAGGAGGATACCAGCAGTCATCATCAGGAAACGCAATGATGTCTCCCGAAATGTATTTCAAACCGACATTGCGAGCACGGGACAGTCCTTTTTCAGATTTGATATGTATAACGGGAAAAATGCCCAAAAAAGGAGACAAAATGGTCGTTAAACGATTATCTGGATTCTGATCAATAACGATCAATTCAAAGTTTCGATAAGTCTGAGCATTGAGTGATTTCAGAAAACGTATCAATTCTTCCGTACGGCCGATAGTCGCGAGTACCAATGAAAATTTCATGAAGTAACCTCATCAAGTAACCGTTCCCATTGCGGAATAATTCTTTCTGGAGAAAAATCTGATACCCTTTCCTGGTTTAATTCAATAAAGTGATTGCATAATTCATTATCCAATAACAGTTTCTTAATAGCCTCGGCTATTGTATCAGGATTTTCGGGAGGAACCAGAAGACCATATTTGCCATGATCCAAAATTTCAGCAGGACCATAACGACAATCCGTACTTATTACCGGCAATCCGGCAATCATGGCTTCAACGATGACCATTCCAAATCCTTCATAACGGGATGATAAAATAAATATTTTTGCCATTTTCATATAATGAATAGGATTGTCAACAAATCCTGGTAAAAACACACTTCCAGCTATATCGAGGTCTCTAATTTTTTGTTCCAGAAAGTTTCGCTGCGGGCCTTCACCAAGAATGACGAGATTATGTCTGATACCTAAATTGATTAATTTTTTATGAGCGATCAACAATAAATCAAACCCTTTTTGCTCGGCTAATCTTCCAACGGCAATGACCACCGGTGCTTGATACGCTTGTTTAGTCCATTCTGGTAATACAGAATTTTCTTTATAAACATTTGTATCCAGCATATCATATATAACCGACCAGAAAGAGTAATCCGTTGCTGGTAACCATTTTCTCATCGATTGAACGGCGCCGTTTGATACGAAAACCAATCGTTTCATACGTGCATAAAATCTTTTAGCCAGCCAATTTCTTATCCGGCTTTCATTTTGTAAATAATCAGGTAAAGAAATATGAACCATTCCGATCGCTGGTTTTTTTACAAGCCAGCCCGCCAAATAGACCATATAGCTTGATATCAGTTCCAATCCTCCTACAAGAACGTCTTGTGATTTAGCTTCTTTCAAAAGAAGCAAGAAAATCCGGTGCAGGTTTAATCGTAAACGTCCTCTTTCTAAAACACAAATGACTCTTACGTTTGAAGGAATCTCATTCCAATAAACTCCCTCCCTCTTAAATAGGAACAGGGTCAGCGAATATTTGGAAGTATCTAGATACCGCAAGATAGTCAGTACGACCCGCTCAGCTCCTCCACCCTGCAGATTGGGAAGTACAAAAAGAATATTTTTTATTTTCTTTTCTGAATCATCCATTTTAAGAATAATTCCTAGCCTGCTTACGGTGGTCAAAATCCACCTTTGTATAACCGTATGATTTCTTTATCGCTTAAAATCGTTTTGGCTTTTTGTCCCATAAAATAAAAACCTGATGCGGCGTCTAAGGCGGCATTTTTATTTACTAAATAATAGTCGAAGTATTTTAGATAAAAAGCCGTTAAGTCTGCAAAAACACCTACAATCTTTCTTATTAGCCTGGATTGAAAAAAGCTCAATAAAAAATACTTATACGACCATGCCAAAGCCATTCCCGGTCCGCATACACTACCACTCTCAATTTCTTTAAAATAGCGAAATAATCGCCTGTGTCCCAAATAAGTAAAACGGGTAAAATCATACTCTCTTCCATGAACCTGCTGTATAAACGGCGATTCAGCATATATATAACCATCAGATTTTAGTACCCTATAAATTTCTTCGACACACCGATAGGGATCGGCAACATGTTCTAAAACCGCTTGCACGATAACTCCATCAAAGAAATCATTTTCAAAAGGGATATCATGCGCATCGCAAATCAGCATGGTTCTGGGACCAAGGGATACGTCCGTCTCGATAAATTCGATATTTGTATATGAAATTATTGACTTCATGCCATGGCCTAAAACTCCTCCACCTAAGACTAATACACGTGGATTACTGATGTTGTTTATATGTTTTTCAGCAAAATACTTATAATTCTTTTTTGCTTTTATATTATTGCTTATACTTGGCAGTATTTTTTTTATTACATCTTTAAGGATGGAGCGCTTAGAAAACTGAAAAAATAAATCACGGTAATGAATGAAATCATCTATCTGAAAAACGCTGTTCTTTTCATTGATTAAGCAGGGAATGCCGTTGATAATCGGGTAAATCATTCCACAACTCGGCTCTTCACATTGTAAATGTTGCGATTGATCTTCTGATTTTAATTTACACTTGCAAACTGGACATCTTAATATTTCAATCTGAACTTTTACAGGCTCTTTGTTCATAGTCCGCTATTCTTCTTCATTTCGTTTAATTGTATTCGATTATAAAACTCATAAAGTTATTCAAAAATAACCCATTACTTGAAATAATAAAAAAAATATCACAGGAAATCAAACAATAAGAAAATAAATTTATAAGCAATGATATTAAAGATTCGTTGGTATTAATGAAGAAAACACAAAAGAAAATTAAAATACAATACGCCGGTTCAATCGATAAGTGCAACTGTTAGATAACTGCCGTAAATCGAGTGGAACGTAGTGAAACGAGATTTACGGCAGAAAAACTTGAAAAGGCACTTTCATTGTGGTAAAATGAATTAGTCTAACAACCCATAATCACAACGGAGTGCCTATGAAACAAGATACCAACAAAACCAGAGTTTATCAACACCTTTCTTTGATGGAACGAGAAACAATTGCCCTGGGTTTGGCGGCTGGTAAATCAAAGGCCGATTGGGCCAGAGAATTAGGTCGCGATAAATCTACCCTCACTCGGGAGGTGAAGCGAAATTTTTCCGTCATTTACAATTGTAAATACCGCGCTCATCGGTACGTTTTCTCCGATGCCCGCTGAATTCAGGAATCCTTCACCTATGATAATGGAACGGAAAATGTTTGCCATGAAATCGTCAATGAAGCCTTAAACGCGGTATCCTATTTCTGTCACCCATATCACAGCTGGGAGAAAGGAACGGTTGAAAATACGATCGGCTTAGTAAGAGAATACTTGCCAAAGAAAACAGAT